>Ga0196971_1000033_pt1 | contig 148452 bp, 107 predicted proteins | sample S1v_1013CmetaG_FD_148660 | JGI IMG/M metagenome (GOLD analysis project Ga0196971, IMG submission 148660) | Soil microbial communities from Anza Borrego desert, Southern California, United States - S1+v_10-13C | ecosystem: Environmental > Terrestrial > Soil > Desert | place: USA: California...
GCTTCCTTCAGATTCCTGATCACTCAGGACACCCTTGCTGTTCGACTATGGGATTCCCGTCATCGAGGCTCCCTTGGGACTTGTCTTTCAACTCACCCTTTAGTTTTACTACATGCCCGGCACACTGCAGATTGTGGTCCCTCCGGGACAATAAAATTGAATGTTGTTGCCTGTATATTCATTCGCTCACGGGATAATGATTTTATGCTATGATTTGCATATTCCTTCACGCGGTTTAATGCAATTGCGGTTTATGGCAGGAATTCTGGATATGAATGCATTACGTTTTTGTCCCGCCAGGGACATGATTTGCATAGAAAACCATCCACTCAAAGCGATTCCTGTCCCCGCAGGGACAGAAGCTGCTGGTTCACCTCAGCAGAACCATCTTTTTCACTGCGCTGAAATTATCTGCCTGAAGTTTGTAATAATAAACTCCGCTTGCAAGATTTACAGCTCTGAATTTTACTTCATTCATAACACCAGCTCTATAAAATCCGCCGGCGGCTGATGCAACTTCTTCACCATTCGCGTTAAATATTTTCAGCTCCGCGTATGAATCCTTCGGTACTTCAAATTTTATTACAGTTTCAGAATTGAATGGATTTGGATAATTCTGATGAAGCACATAATTATTTATTCTATTTTCGGAAGTAACATTGCTGACAATATCTGAGATACTTATCTCGAACATTGATCTTCCATGTGTAGCAGCAAATAATTTCTTTGAGGGCTGATGATAGTTTAAATCAAACACGGGTGAGTTAGGTAACCCTTCACCAAGCACAAACCAGCTGCTGCCAAGATTTGAGGTATAATAAACTCCGGCATCTCCTCCAACATAAAGAACAGAATCCAGATCATAATCAATGATAACACTGTTGAGCGGAATATCAGGAAGATTTCCGCTTATATCTGTCCAGCTTTCCCCATAATCTGTTGTCCGGAAAATATGCGGGTTCTTTTCGTCCATGTTATAGCCGCTGAGAGTAACATATGCAACTGAAGGATCTCTTTTGTCAGCAAGTACATCTGTTATATATCTTAAAGGAAGATCTCCTGTGATATCTTTCCAGGTATCACCTGAATTAGTGGTAACTGAAACCTTCCCGTCATCTGTGCCTGCATAGATTATCCTTTCGGAATTCTCCACACCTGAAGAAATACAGGTGATAGTGCCCATTCTGCCGTTTGGTCCACGTGTGAGATCATCACTGATAGCTTCCCAATTTTCTGCAGCATCTGTAGTTCTGTACATTCTGTATGTTCCAAAGTACAGAGTATTATTATCTTCTATATCCATAACAAAAGGTGTGGACCAGTTTGTCCTGTCATCGGAATCTATTCCCAACCTGGAGGAGAAAAAATTGTTACCGCCGTCTGTACTTTTTCCTAATCCACCCCATTGGTATTCGGCATATATTATATTGGAGTTAGTATAATCAACTACCGTATGGAAACCGTCACCGCCGTTTATTTCTTCCCAGTCATCAACACTGCCACTCCTGGTTCCCAATGTACCGTTATCCTGTGTGCCTCCGTATTTCCTTTCCGGATTAAGAAAGGCAACTGTTGAAGCATAGAACTGTGAAACCGGAAGATCATAAAGTTTAAACCAGGTAAAACCGCCATCATCAGTAGTAAACAAACCTCCATCATTCCCGATGACCATAAAATCATTATTGAATTTATCTATGAATAGAGCATGTTGATCGGGGTGCTGTTCAGTAAAGGACCCAGAGTAACTGTGGGTAAGATTTGTCCATGAATTTCCACCGTCAGTAGTTTTATGAAGATCAATTTCACCCATATATACTGTTTCAGGATCATCGGGATCTACTTCGATCAGGCCGAAATACCATCCGAAGTTATAGAACTCGTTTGCTATGAAAGTATCACCCTGTGTCCAACTCTCTCCTTTATCAGTCGACCTGTAAAAACCTCCAAAGACATTATCCGAATAAGCTTCATCTGTTGATTTCTTATAGAGAGCATAAACAAAGTCCGGATCAGATTTAGAAACAGCAATGCTTATCCTTCCATTTCTTTTTGAATCATCCGGAAGGCCATTTTTCAATTGATCCCAGGTTTGACCCCCGTCAGTTGATTTGTATAACCCGGTAGTTAATCCTGAAGCTTTTCTGAAATTAGGTCCGCGGAGCCGCTCCCACATAGCAGCATATACTATTGAGGTATCTTTGGGATCAACGGCAACATCTATTGCGCTGGTTGAATCACTAATAAATAAAACCTTCTCCCATGTTGCACCTGCATCAGTTGATTTATAAATACCTCGGTTATCATCTTTAGAGTACAATGGACCTGAACACGCGGCATAAATTATATCAGTGTTCAGCGGGTGAATTTCTAGTTCCGCGATATGCCTGGTCTGTTCGAGTCCTGATAATACCCAGCTTTCTCCTTTGTCAATTGATTTAAGCAATCCAAAGCCCGGATAAGAATCTGTACTGATGTTGGCTTCACCGGTGCCGAGATAAAGTACAGATGAATTTTTTGGATCCATTTTCAGTGCACCGATAGACAAGCTTGGAAAGAAGTCAGTTTTAGGTATCCAGGTTTTGCCGCCGTCAGCTGTTTTGAATAATCCGCCTGCAGCCGCTCCTGCATACATTATATTTTTATCATCGGGATCTACTTCCAAAGCTGTAATTCTTCCTCCGATATTTGATGGACCGGAGAGTATCCATTTTCTATCTGATGAAGACTTATGGAGCGCTTTAGCTTCCATTTTCTTACGTATAGCTGAAAAGTATTTCTCAACCGGGAAATTCTGATTGGGGAAAGCACGCTGAGCATAGAACCACTCACTGGGCTGCTGCTTTATGTTGATTTCTTTGTCTGATGGTTTAAAGTTTATGTATAATGCTACAATTATGATTATTGCGGCAGCAATAAAGGAAATTATTTTTAACATTAGATTAATATTATTGGTGATAGTTTAAGCTACAGTTTTAAACACATAGTTTCAACCCAGAGTTCAGATCATCTGAACCACAGATTTCATTAAATGATTAAGACAGTGATTAAGAAGAACCAACTTATCAAATCACTAAAAAATCACAGAATCTGCGGTTCAGACAAGGCTTAAAATGGTGGCTTCGTGTTACGTTAACCGGCAATCCTGGCTGCGGGAGGCAGGATTGTCTACCGGCAGGCAGACGCTGGAAGGAGATCTCGTCAAGATCTTGTCTAAATGAAAACAGTACTTTTTGACAGTTTAAGTCAGCTTACACTCCTATTTAATATTAGATAATTTTAAGCATTAGCAAATAAAATAAAGACGCGGAAAATCCGCGTCTTTAGTATAGTTATTTGAATTTATTTATTTTACAAGCATCATCTTCCTGATTGAAGTGAACTCTTTAGCGCCGTTCAGCGGTAAAGCTTTTATTATATAAAAATAAATTCCTGTTGATGCATTTCCAGCATTCCAATTGACCTCATGAAATCCGGCTGCCTGAACCTGGTCTGCTAATTCAGTAACCATTTGTCCCAGGGCATCATAGACTAAAACTCTTACATTACTTTCATATGGTATTCCATATTCTATATTTGTGCTTGGATTAAATGGATTTGGATAATTCTGATTTACAATAAATTCCAGCGGCGCAGAAATGTTAATTACCTGTTCAGCACTATATTCATAACTCCCATCATAATTGATCTGTTTTAGTCTATAACTGAAAGACGTTTCTTTCAGATTAGAAACATCATCAGTGAATGCATATTTAGAAATGTCACTGGTGGTTCCTGTACCTTTTTGAAAACTTACAGGTATCCAAATCTCCGATCCGGATCTTCTCTCTACTTCAAAACCTTTATTGTTAATTTCTGAGCCTGTTTTCCATTCAAGATGAACTTTCCTACCTATTGATTTTGCTGTGAATGATAACAACTCAACAGGCAAGGCTTGACCCGTCCACATATTTATGTAACCAGCAGATCCAGCTGACCAGGTTTTCGTTTCAGAGAGTGCTTCAACAGAATGAAGATCTGCAGCTTCAGGTGTAGTTTCCAATCGTGTCCAGTTAACTCCATAATCCTTTGATATCATTGATTTTCCTGATAAACCCACTGCTATCAATGTACTGGTATTTGGAATACAGGTTATAGCAGTTGCAAATATTCCGATGGAATGTGTTCTGGGAAAAGTCCAGGTTATTCCTCCATCATACGAAAATCCAGGTAAACCGCTTCCTCCAAGTGCCACCAGGTTTAATTCTGAAACAGGAGCTAAATATAATGATCGCTCAAGTGCATCACGAAGAAGCGGACCTGACTTACTCCAGTTCAATCCTTTATCAGTTGAAATATAAATTCTTGCTTCTTTTTGCGAGTATGAAGAAAACCAGACTTTATCACCAAAGTTTACGAGCGAGTTTTCCAATCCTAATTCTACATTAATGCTATCAACCTGAGGCATATTTGTTTGCGGTACTTTATTCCATGTTGTTCCGCCGTCACTTGTAGTTAAAAGCAGCCATTCCACTGCTGGTCCGGCATAATCAAAAAAGGCAATGCCATTTAGTGAGTCGAGCATTAGTATGGAATTGCCATATGCAGGTGAACCATACCACTGCTCTTTCCATGTAATTCCACCATCCGTGGTTTTCCAGATCTTAGCCTCAATTTTGTTATCTTTCGTGCCTGTGACCCATGCAGTTAAAGAATCAATTGCGTCGATAGAGATATTATGATAGGCAGTATCGGTCAATGTGGATTGGATCCAGGTACTGCCGCCATTATGGGTTTTAAGAACAACACCATTATAACCGGAAGCCCATAGTATATTTACATCAACTGCTTTAACATGTTTTAGTGTTTTTGATGTTGGACTCGTTTGAAGCGACCATTGAGAAAAGACGACAGACGAATAAAAGAAGAACATTATACAGAACAGTATTAGCTTTTTCATAGTATCTCCTGACTATTTGAATTTATCCAAAAAACAATTATAAACTGCCAAACAAATTCAGGGTCTTTTCAAAAGCTTAACCCGGTGCCTTAATTTCTAAGGCACGAATATGCGGTGTGAGCATTTAGCTGCTATTAAATTTTATAATGTTTACTTTAAGAAAACTTTATAAAACTGTTTCTATTTAACCAGGACCCCTCTATTACGAACTCTAACAGTGTATTAATTAAACAATTTTTATGCCTAATTACATTTATTCCTATCTGGATTATCCAAAATTAATTTTTTAATCCAAATAAGTAAAATAATTTGCCGTTTTATGACTTCGTTCTGCATAACATAGAAATTTGAACTTATAAGAACAGAGATTTACGACATGGCAATAGTGAATTCAGTAAGAAAACATTACCATTAATTAAATTATTTTCCACAAGTCAGTCATTTAATAAAGGTTAAATTGGCAATAAGGGTAGTTATGAATCCTCCGGAGATTTAGGTCCCCGGAGGCTAAGGAGGATTTATTTAACAAGCATCATTTTTTTAATTGAAGTGAATTCATTTCCACCATTAAGAGGAAAAGCTTTAATTACATAGAAGTATGTGCCTGTGGATGTATTTCCGGCATTCCAGCTTACTTCATGATAACCAGCAGCCTGAACCTGGTTAACTAACTCACTTACCACTTGTCCCAAAGCATCATAAACTAATACATTTACATTGCTTTCGAAAGGCAATCCGTATTCGATAGAAGTAGTCGGGTTGAATGGGTTAGGATAATTCTGGTTAACAATAAAATCAGATGGAGTTGAAGCATCGATTGATTGTTCGGAGCTATAAGTGAAGGTTCCGTCGAAGTCAATCTGTTTCAGTCTGTAGCTGATTGATTTAACATTTAATTTAGAAATATCATCAGCATAAGTATATTTTGAAACATCAGCTTTAGTGCCGTTACCCTGTTTGTAACCAATTACTCTCCAGTTACCGGAATCTTCCTTTCTTTCGATTTCAAAACCTTTATTGTTGATTTCAGTAGCTGTGCTCCATTCGAGATAAACTTTTCCAGCTAAACTTTTCGCAGTGAATGATGTAAGTTCAACAGGAAGATTCTCTCCAGTCCATTTATAAATATTACCCGCGTCGCCGACTACGAATGCAAGGGTAGGGGATAAAACTGCAACAGATCTGAGGTTTTTAGCTTCTACTGTTGTTGGTATTGCAGTCCAAGTTAAACCTCCATCTCTTGATATCATAGATTTTCCACCGGTACCGACAGCCAGCAGGCTGTTAGTTCCGGGAACCAGAGCCAGGCTTCTGCAAGCCACACCGATTGATGTTGTAGATGGGAAATTCCATGTTTTACCACCATCTTCTGAATAACCCGGCCATCCATCACCGCCTAAAGCAACCAATTTTGTAGCTGATAAAGGAGCAATAAACAGGGAGCCGGAACTTGCTGTTGTAATTAGTGCAGGTGATTTTCCCCAGGTTAATCCTCGATCTGTTGAGTAATAAACCCTCGAATCAACATTGGAATAAGCTGTAAACCATACATTATTTCCATAAGTAAACATTGCAGTGGCTAACCCGTATTCCGAATTTGCTCCGTCTGCTGGAGGTAAATTTTGTTGAGCTACTTTATTCCAGGTAGTACCGCCATTACTTGTTGTAAGAACTATCCATTCATTTGCCGGTGATGGATCGAAATAAGCAACTCCGTTATTAGCGTCAAAGAATTTGATGCCATCGCTGAACGTAAGCGGGTCGCGCCATTGCTGTACCCATGTTGCTCCGCCATCAGTTGTTTTCCAGATAGCTGCATCAACATTGCTTCCTACAGTACCCGTAACCCAGGCTGTATTAGCATCAATAGCGTCCATTGATAAGTTATCAAATGTTGCATCTGTAACTGTTGTTGCATTCCAGGTATTTCCTCCATCAGTGGATTTAATAACAACTCCCGCATAACCGCAGGCCCAAAGAACCTGCTCATTTACAGCTTTGAGATATCTGATAACCGAAGTTGTAGGACTAGTTAATTTTGTCCATTGCGGTAGAATGACTGATGCGCTGACAAAGAAAATGATAGTGAGCAGTAAAAGTTTTTTCATAAGTACCTCCTGATTAGAAAATAAGTTAATTTATATGGGATCTGATCGGGGACTTTATTAAAAAATGAGAACAGAACTTTTCAGGCCAACATAATATTTAAATATTCAGAATGCAACAAATATTTATGATTGAAGTTTTAATTTTTTAGAGTACCAGTAATGTAGTTTTAGATACGCATTCTAAGTCCGCAGGAATATCTTATTTCTAGTAAACAGACTGACCAGGAGTCCCAGTAATATTGTTTCAAATACTGCCCTCAAAACGCCCAGCCATGGAGTTGGGGTCAGCCAATGCAGCAGTTCTCCCAGCATTGTTAAAGCAAGCAGCGGAGGAAGCAGATTTGTGATTCCAGCATAACCGATCATGGGATTTTGACCATTGTCTATAAGCAGCTCAAGCCAGCGTTGTTTTTTAAGAATATTGATCAGAATTGTGAAGGCAATCAGTACAAATGAGGCAAGTGCGGCAGTAATAAAATAGTAGCTTAATGTAGGATGATCTTTTTTAATTCCTCCTTCAAACGGTTCAAAAAACAAACCTAGTATTAACCAGTACGTACCCCAAATATATAAAGCTTTTATATATTTCTCAGTTTCCGTATGTACTTCACGGAACAGCAGCCAGCCAGCGACGCACATAAAAGCACAAAGAATTAAAGTTTCAGGTACCCATCTTCCTTTCATACCGATTAGCAGCACCAGAACAAAACTTATCATAAGATATAAGATTGACAAAATGACGGGTTTAGATAATCCATGGCTAATTTCTTTAGGTGGTTTGTTGATCCATTTGACTATGAGGTCACCGGCGATTGTGCCCGGGATTATTACAAATAAATATTGCTGAAAATAAAGATAGCCGATCCATCTTGTCCACATCTGCTGGCTGGTTTCCCAAATAACCTTCACCCATCCCGGTTCCAGATGAGATAAGCGTATGGCAATGAGTAATCCTAATATTCCAGCCCGCAGCAGCCAGTTAGTCCTTGTGAGCATCCATATAATTGTTCCGGTGAGTGCTACATTTGCAAGCACCAGGATTATTATGTCACTTCTGAATAAAGAAAATCCTGTTCCATGAGGACTATTATGAGGATAAGAAGCCAGTAAAAGAAAGAGTATTACTCCAATCCAGCCGCCAACTTTAATTGTGGTTTTTAGTTTTCTGTTCCAGTTTTCCGGTAATCTTCCCAGAACCGGGAAAAGCAGTGCAAAGCCCAGAAGTGAAGTGATCCAGGTTAAGGTTCCGGGATTTGTATTCAGGGCGTAGGGACGTATATGCTGGTCATAAATAGCAAATCCAACCAGTAATAAGCCACGCTGTACTGCTCCCAAATATATTTTCCAATGCGGTGTTCCTTTTCCTAATCTATTTGTTAAAGAAAGCGGAATTGCAGCACCCATTGAGAAAAGAAAGAATGGGAAAACCAGGTCCACCCATGTAATACCCGGTAATGTGCTTATAAATTTATGAAATGGAGGGGGCACCTGGGCATGGTACATCCAATCAGGAAGAACTCCAAACGGCACTCTGCCTGAGAGAAACATTGTTAATATTGCAAACCCTCGTAAGGCATCAAGAGCGAGCGCCCTTTTAGCCTCAGGTTTTTCAATATTGAGAGGTTGAATAATGAGTTCAGCTTTGGCACTCTGCATAATTAACCTGTTTTTACAGGGCAAGTTACTTTATTGCTTATTTAGTATCAAACTTTTATTTGGAAGAGAATCCGTCAGCACAAGTAAGGAAGATGGCATATTAGTTGATGATTAATAGACATAAAATAATAGATATTCTGAAATAACGCCTCTTTTGGCACTTTCAGATACTGTTTTTCTTAATCTGAAGCTGAATTTTCTAATAATTAAAAAAATATACTTTTACTAAGGAGAATAAAATGCAAATTACTGATGAATGCATCAATTGCGGCGCCTGCTCAGACGAATGTGAACACAATGCTATATATAATGCCGGTGAAACTTATGAATTTGAAGGACAGACATTAGGTCCAATTTCAGAAGACCACACCTATATAGCTCCTGAACATTGCAATAACTGCAAATCATGTGTTGAAGTTTGTGCTGTTGATGCTATCGTAGAATAAATAAGTTTTTACAGCGCGGATATATTCCGCGCTTATGCTTTCTGTTTTAATCCTTCCAGTACATCCAGGTATTTAATCACATATTCCTTCAGCTTTTTTCGCCTGTACTGCATTATGTACCTGGGATGATCTAAAACAACAATGCTCTTAAAGAACTTCATTTCTTCATTTATGACGCTCAGGTATTTCAGATTCTTTATACCAAGACATATCGCGTGATTTTCATCTGCACCGAATGATGCCTGCTGCTTTAATGATTTCTTAATATGAGCCTGAAAGTAATTAGATGTGCCCGGGTCATCATAATAGTTGTAATTCTTCCCTTGCTTAATTATTGCCAGAGGATAAAGAGCACTCAGGTAAAACTTTGAAAAGAATTTCTGCGCACCGCCGTATTCTTCAATTACTTTATATATAAACTCGCTCGATAATTCTTTTTTATCGCTGAATGAGTTGTCTATTCCGCAATGCTGTCTCAATGCAACTGGATCCGTAAATGATATACCTGTCAATCCTCCACCGAAACGTCCCGGATTTATCCCCATTATAAAAACTCTCTTCCGGTTGTCATCATAGTATTTACAGTAAAACTGCTTTACTGCAAACTTTACTTTAGAAGAGGCATAGGGATTCATAACCTCAACATCTTCAGGCAGACGTTCCGGTGCTTTTAACCTGCAAAAATACTGTACCGCTTTTTCAGCAAATGTTTTATCTTGGTTCATATTACCGTAAAAAATATTAGAACTAAAATAGCATTTTATGATGGATATTCCTTTACCAGTTCAATTCAATTGCTGGAAGCATCATGCAGAATTTATGAAAGATGAATTAAGCAGAATCAACATCGATGGTTTCAATCATTTAATAAAGGAAATTAAAATAATCGGCGATGCACTTATGGATCTTTATCTAGGCAGGATAAATCCTGAAAAGATCTGCAGTATGATCCTTGCGCAATTAACTCCAGACATCAGTAAAGCAGAATATGTTGAATGGTTGTATAAAGACAGCAGAGATTTCCGGATAATTGAAATTGATGACGGCTCACGATGGATACTCCGGCTTGGGGAAGAAGGGGAAAGATATATACATATTCATCCCGGCAGATATTCTCCGCTGAGTATTCGTGTGAAGGCTCAAACTCTTAAAACTGCAATCTTAGTCTGTGCATGGAAGAGAATATATGATCAGGAAATTACTATTGCAGTTATAAATGATCTAAGGAAAGAGTATCTTAATCTATCTCCTGTTAAGAATCTTAGTTCGGTACCTGCATTGAATAGATTAATAGAGATATTTATCTATTCAGATCAGACGGACTCTTAATTATCTGCGAAAGTAACTTACCGGCATAGAACACTTCATCTTTGTTGGCAGATGATGCGATTACACCATCAGGATAAATGTTTAGTTCTACAGATTTATTTCCGGCTGACTCTATTTTAATACTGCCGGATTTCTGTCCTTTTATCTGAACATCCGCAAATTCAGGAGATCTAAGATTGCTTAAGGTTCTGGTGTAATCAGCTGTTTTTGCTGAATCCGCAGATTCACCATTGATGAACCACTTTCCATTTACCTTTTCTAAAACAAAAGAGCTGTCCGTTGTGTAATTGAGAGATACTTTGTTAATCTCATCATTAACCAAATTAACGAGTATTTCATTTCTGAATGACTCAGCTGTTTTGTTAAATATAAATTCCAGAAATCCATCCACAGCATAAACATTATTCTCATTTGTAAGGCGGACGAAAGTGGTCATACTTTGCGGCTCCTGAAACATGAATTTACCTATTACAATATCTAATGTTTTATCATCATCTTCGTACATTTCAACCCGGGTTCCTGAAGTATCGACCTGATACTCTTTCCACTTCTTTTCATTCTTTGCCGCAAGCCTTAACGGCTGAATTTTCAGTGCAGCCTTAATCAATTCATTTACCTTTTCAGGAGGTACATTCTTAAATTTATTCGAGGCGGTCTGAATCTGCCATTTATCGTGCTGCTTAACAAGCTTAACTTCTTTATGATTATTCGACTTGGGATAAAGAATAATCTTACTTACCCGGGTGCTGTCAATGCTTACTATCTGCTGATCAAAAGTACTTTCCTTACCTGTATTGTCGAGAATAATTACTACTGCCACCAGTAATAGCAGAAACAAAAAAGTAACTGCAAGCTTTTTATTCGTGAATTTATTAAACATAGTTCACCGACATAAGTTTGTTTCTTTTTCTCTTATTTAACTGGAAGCGGAAAACTCCATAAATGATGATAACAATAATTGGTAACAGGAAGTTAAGGTACTTAATGAAAGTCCTTGTGCCAGCTTCAAGTGTTGTATCCAATGGTCTGGCGGTGACTCCTTTTGTTCTAAGTTCAACAAGACCGGTATCATCACATAACCAGTCGATCGCGTTTGCCATAAGATTTACATTATCCGGCTGAAGCTGCTGAGCATCCTGTCCTTCGCCATTTACGGCAAAGTCACCATCTCCTATAACTACCATCCTGGAATGTGCATTACCCGACAGTTTACCTTCAGCAGCTACTGCTACCGGCAGATAGGATTCCTGGAAATCCTGTGCTGTCCAGTCTTTTGTAATATCGAAATACAAGGGTGCTTCGGCCGATCCGCTCTTATCAGAAGTTGTTGCAAGTATTGTATACTTAACCGAGCTGTCTTTAGATACTACTTTTATCTCACTCGCGAAGGGGAGTATTACAGATTCCAATCCTTTGGTAACGGGGTGATCAGCAAACTTCGAAATTACGGGAAGATAAGGAAACTCAACAGGAGTATTCATAACAAACATCCCCTGCTGCCTGCGAACCATAACACTGCCGCAATTCACATCAGTAATAAAGCTGCTCTTAATATCTAATCCTTTGCTCAGCAGCCACTGCATGATATTAGTATTAACCTTCTCACCCATACCCTGACTTAAATTACCCTCAACAATATTTACAGCAGCGAGTATTCTTCCTCCTGTTGAAAGGAAGTTATCTAACTCCCTGAAATGATTTTCTGAAAGTGAATCCTTAGGGGCAATTATTAAAAGAGTTTTTATATTAGCCGGAATTCCTGATGAATCGCTTACATTTACATTTTCAATATCATATAAAACACTCAGCTGTGAATGGAGCTGTTGTATTGCACCTAAACCAGCTTCACCATTACCCTGAAGTAATCCAAGCACGGGTTTTTCATTTACTGATATCTTCTTTATACCTGTTGAAAGGGCATACTCCATGGCAGCGCCCGGCTGAATAAATGGAATTACTTCTTTCTTTTCACCCATTTGAATTACTGCGCCTAAGTAAGCCCGCTGCTGCTTCATTTGATCACGTTCACGCATATTTATCATAATAGGAGAGATACCATTCTGCTGAGCCTTCATTTCAGCATCCTGATCTTTATTCGGGTTCACAAATTCGTATACAACCTGGTCATCTGAGTAATTGCCGTACTCTGTAAGCAGATCTTTAAAATCCTGCCGTACTCTCATAACATCAGGAGGAAGATCTTCAGAGAAGTATGCAGTTATAGTGACAGGCTCCTCCAGGTCAGACAAAATATTTTTTGTTGCATCGCTTAAACTATAACGTTGATCTTCTGTAAAATCAAGACGTAAAAAGAATCTGCTGGATAGAATGTTTATAAGGATTACGATACCCAGTACAAGTGCAGCTGATATTCTTACTTTTTTACCTGTTATCATAATTACTCAACTATGTTTCTTTTTGATAAATACACTTCGGCCAGAAATAAGCCAGTGAAGGAAACAGAAATAAAATAGATCAGATCCTTAGTGTCAATTACTCCACGTGAGATCGATTCATAATGTGTGGATAGACTTAAGTAACTTAGCAGTCCGCCAAGAAAACCGGTCATGTTTGAAGCAAGCAGATCAAAGATGATTAAAAAGAATACACCGATGAACAGAGCAAGCAGAAAAGAAACGATCTGGTTATTACTAATACTGCTTGCAAATAATCCGATGCTTATATATACCATGCTCATAAGCAGCATACCAAAGTATCCGCTCCAGACGGCACCGTGATCAACAGGACCAAGAGCCCACACCGAAAAATAAAACGGAAGTGTAAGCAGAAGGGCGATTCCAATAAGCATTAAGCAGGCAAGAAATTTACTAACTACCACCTGCCAGTCGGTCACCGGCTTTGTAAGAAGCAATTCCATAGTGCCCGATTTATTTTCTTCGGCAATCATTTTCATTGTAAGTGCAGGGATAAAAAAGAATAAAGTCCAATAAGCAATACCGAAGAACGGCTGCAGGGTTGCCTGACCAATGAAAAAGACATCGCTTCCATAAAGCCATGTAAAGAACCCGCTGAATCCAAGGAAAATAATCAACAGCACATATGCGGTTAATGAATCAAAGAATGTTCTTAGTTCTTTTTTAGATATGATCCAAATAGCGTTCATAAAAATTTATTTTAGTTGGTTGTTAAATCTCTGAATACATCTTCAAGTTTTGTTTCAATGAGCGACATTTCCGTAAGTACCCAGTTACGTTCAACGCATAACCTGAATATATCTTTTCGTGATGAGGTATCAGGTTTAGTGCTTACCATAAAAGTATTCTCGTAGTGCGAAACAGGTCCGGCATTAGCGATATTATCCAGTGACTGCAGTGCATCGAGTACGGTTTTTTCATCCGGTGCTTCTGAGATCTGAATTCTTAATATTTCCTGCCCCTGAGCCTGGCGTCTTAAATTCTCCGGTGTACCGTCCGCAACAATCTTTCCTTTATTAATAATTAATATCCTGTCGCAGGTAGCTTCAACCTCAGGAAGAATATGCGTACTAAGGATTACCGTTTTGCGGGTTCCGAGCTTTCTTATCAGTTCCCGTATTTCGACAATCTGATTAGGATCCAGTCCTGAAGTAGGTTCATCAAGAACCAGTATTTCGGGATCGTGAATCATTGCCTGGGCAAGACCAACTCTCTGCCTGTAACCCTTTGACAGCTCACCAATTTTCTTATGCTTCTCAGCGTTCAATCCGGTAAGCCTGACCATTTCAACGATTCTTTTCTGGATTTTATCTTTTGGAATTCCCTGTAACTCTGCTACAAATTGCAGGTATTCAAAAATTCCCATTTCAAGGTATAGAGGATTGTTTTCGGGAAGATACCCGATCTTTCTTTTTATTTCATTTGGATTTTCAAGAATGGATAAACCTTCAACCAGTACATCACCTGCAGAAGGAGCCATAAAACAGGTGATAATTTTCATGGTTGTGGTTTTACCTGCACCATTGGGACCAAGAAAACCAAGAATTTCTCCGGTCTTCACTTCAAATGACAGGTCATCTACGGCTCTCTGGGAACCATATTTCTTCGTAAGGTTTTTTACTTGTATGCTCATAACTCATTGGATAATTTTGGAATACAAAATTACTAAAGATAACATTTTTAAATCAAGTAGGAGTGAAAAGTTCCGGAAATATTGAATCGTACCTGTAAGCTGCAAATATAAAGGTTGGTATATTTTTTTAAGTATTATCCGAATAAATATATTAACAGGGTATATAAAATATATAATGCAAAAATGCATCCAGCTGAAATACCAATGTAATTAAATGTGCGAATGGCGTTTTCTTTCCGGGTACTCATCTGAGAAATATTGTGAGTTTTTAATTCAGGTTGTTTTTCAGATACGAACTCGCCTTCTTTATAAACAATTTCCTTTTCAAGTTTTCCATTTGGGCCATAAAATTTATGCAAACCATTCTTTAATCCATTGGAATAGCTGACCTCTTCTTTTATCCTTCCATTCTCATAGTAGAATTTTGACAATCCTTCTTCTTTTCCCTGTTTGAAAATCTTTGTACCAAAGATCATCCCGTTCTTATAATAGAAGTTACAATTTCCCTCAGGAAGCCCTTTGTGTACATGCCACTCTTCTTTTAATCCGCCGCTGTTATAGAAAGTCTTAATAAAACCTTCCCGCAAATCATTTTCATAATTCTCTTCAATTTTAAGAATTCCATTTTCATAGTAGAATCTGGAAATCCCATCTTTTTTTCCAACACGGAAATTGATGAGGGCTTTTGTTAATCCATTGTCGTAATAAAATCTTGATTCACCATCGGGAACGTTATCCTCAAAGTTGATCTCACTTAATAATATTCCTTTTTCTGAAAAGATCTTATGAGCACCGGATTTTGTACCCTTCTTGTAATTGATGACTTCCAGTAATTGTCCTGACTCGCTGAAGAACTTCTCTTCCCAGTGTATTTTGCCGCCAACATAATATTTCTGGCTTTGCACTTTGCCATTTTCATGATAGCTGATAAGCATTCCGCTTTTTACTTTTTCTTCAGTAAAGTAATATCTTTTTATTTCATTTGAATCCAGTTTATAATTAGCGATCTCGCGTATTTGTCCGGATTCACTGTAAAATATCTCTTTATAGAGTTTACTTCCGTCAGTAAAGAATTGCTCGGATCTTTTCTGTCCGTTCTCATAATAGGATACTGAATGCCTGAAGAGATCGATCTCATTCAGCTGATCGTAATTCAGCTCTGGAAGGTTTTTACTCATAGATAACGTGTTTTCTGCTTTTATACTTAGAAAATCGAATATATTTATAAAATATTTAGTGTGAAATGTAAAGAAGGATAAATGCCGGGGTAGTGAATACCCCGGACAATACCGGGAAAGATTATTTCAGCAGGATGAGCTTATTGGTTTTTCTAAAATCCTTTGTGTCAAGGCTAATGAAATAGATTCCGCTGTTCAGCTCATTTGCTTCAAAGAATACCTTGTGTGTTCCGGCAGGAATATTTTCGTTTAACAATTGAGTTACTTTTCTTCCAAGCAGATCATACACAGCAAGGTTAACATGAGTATCAGAAGGAATCTGATATGTAATAATAGTAGACGAGTTAAAGGGATTTGGATAATTATTCAGAAGATAATATAAGGATAGTTTTTCAGGTTGATCGCCTGATATACCTGTGGTAAATGTTGAATCGTAAGATAATATTCTGATCGCATCAGCAACCACATAATCACCCTGAGCCGCAAAGTTGGATATAATAACCTCACCGGAAGAATTTTCGTTAAAGCTGAATTTGCCAATTCTGTTCCATTTAGAACCATTCATGGACTGGTCCATCCGGATGGTATCTACACCTGCGGCGTGTTTGATAATGTAAGGTGTATCTTTGCATCTGTTCGATGCGGCAACCCACCACCCGAATAAGTCATACTCTGCAGATTTTGGGACACTCAACGTAAAGGATGCAAAATGATCGCCGTTTCCTTTCGGAGCAATAAACGCCGGAGTAGTATCCCAGAATCCGCCTATGTTAGATACCGTCCATGAGTCACCAGTTTTATTAAACCCGGTATTTCCATTATCCACTTTCTGGTTATAATATACCGGAGGAAGAAAAGCCACTGAATCAGCAGGTACAACCGCAAGTATAGTTGGAATAGAGCGCTGGAATGTACTTCCCTGAGGAAGGTTTATTAACTGATTACCTGCGGCCATCTGTGATGAACCTCCGCCGTCAAGATTCATTGCTTCAACGCATCCCAGGCTAATCATTATATCTGCGAGTTCAATTAAATTAACCCCTTCACTTGAAGTCTGACGTCCGTCAGCAACAAGCATTATAACGTGCTGATCGGAAGTGTAACCCACTGCAGTTCTTGGATCCCGATTTTCCAATCCCACTCCGGAACCCCAGAAAACTTCCTCATTGTAAGTAATATCGGCTCTTCCATTTTTCACCAAAGTAGGACCCCCTCCTATTCCCACAAGTAAATCGTAATAAACTGCACCTGTAGGAGGTGAAGGCACAGGTGCCGGTGTTCCGGTGATATTCTGACTCGGGTTCCCGAATCTCCTGATATCATTAACCTTTGCACCGTAATGATAAATCCAGTCTATCGCAAGTTCGCGGGTTTCTGTTATTCCAAAGAAACTTCTTGTAACAGGATATGTTTTTCCATCACGGTTAACTGATGCAATGTTTTTTGCCAGTACCTGCGACTTATCAACTGCAGCAGAATATGATATACCGCTGCCTGTATCGAAAAATCCTCCATTTATTGCTGCAATGGCTCCGGTATGTTCTAAAAAGGGCACAATACCCTCTTTGCCTCCCTGAACTTTTGATAAATAAGATTTGACTGCAACATTTTTACTTCGCAGATCCACATCAAGGTACCATGCCTTTAACCGCGGCGATGATCTTTCTCCTTTAAAAAGAAGAACACCCTCCGGTAAACCGTGATGAGTAGTAATATTTGTCCATGTAATTTGCTGGGAATATAGAAGAGATGCTGTAAGAAATAACAGCCAAAGTAGTTTATTCATTTTGTTCCGTGAGATTTATTCAACACTGTACATATAATTCGGTAATCTTACTTTAATACCGGTATGATCTCCTTCTATATCGCTATCCTGATCACCTACGCAGCCAACTATTTTATAACCCAACTGTGTGAGTACAAGTCTTTCAATGCTCTTGAAATTATAGGCTGGTGCATCTTTTACGGAAGGGGATCTGACGATGAGTGTATCGAACTTTGTATAACCTGCCCCGATCAGATTTTTATATGTAGCATCATATTCTTTTTGTGATCTGCCTGTAAGAAAGATTATCCGGAAACCCCTGCTTATAAGTGTTTTGTAGAAATCCTTTACTTCTTCAATTGCGGGTGCACGACCCTCAAGAACCCATTTATGCCAGAACTCGGACATATAACCAAAGCCCATTGCTTTAATTGCTTCATAATTGGATAAGGCAGTTTCATCAACATCAAAGATTACTGCAGATTTGGCTTCAGGCCGGATATCCGAAAATTCATTTGCGGCATCGCTTAACACTTCTGTAAGTTCCTTTTTGTATGCACCCGACTCATAATAGAATTGCACCTGCGCTTTGTGGATGCTTAGGTTCTCAAGTGAAGATGAACATGAAGAGAAGAGCAGGGATAATAAAATACAGTAAAGGAACTTTAAATGATTCATATCTGAATACTTTATTTGAATAATGAATCAAAGATAAACACTGAATTGGAAATATTCAAAAGAAACCTCCGGGGTTCGCGAAAACCCCGGAATCTCTCTTTATAGAATATATTTACTTAAGTCGCGGTTGGTTACTATTTTATCCAGCTTTAACTTTACAAGGGCGCCGTCGATATTAACCTTAGTATCGGGAAGTTTATCAGGAACATTAAAGAGAATATCATCAAGCAATGTTGTTAGTATTGTATGAAGTCTCCTGGCACCGATATTCTCAACCTGTTCATTCACCACAGTTGCAGTACGCGCGATCTCCTTGATCCCATCTTCCATAAATTCAATCTCCACGCCTTCAGTCTGAAGAAGAGCGGCATATTGTTTAAGAAGCGCGTTCTGCGGCAAAGTAAGAATCTTAATAAAGTCATCTTCAGTAAGACTCTTAAGTTCAACACGTATCGGAAATCTTCCCTGAAGTTCCGGAATAAGATCTGAGGGTTTGGAAACGTGGAAAGCGCCAGACGCGATGAACAGAATATGATCAGTTTTTACTACTCCATACTTTGTATTAACACTGGATCCCTCAACTATGGGAAGAAGATCTCTCTGAACGCCTTCTCTTGAAACGTCAGGACCCTGTCCTTTTCCGCCGCCAGCAATTTTGTCTATCTCATCAATAAAGATAATTCCGGATTCCTGTACGCGGGCAATAGCCTCTTTCTGCACAGCATCCATATCAATAAGTTTCTGTGCTTCCTCCTGTGCCATCACTTCACGTGCTTCTTTAATAGGAGTTTTTCTTTTCTTTTTCTTCTTGGGCATGATATTACTCATGAGCTCCTGAATATTAAGTCCCATATCGTCAAAACCAAAGGGTCCTAATACCTGCATTCCAACGGCGGCATTGCTTTGTGCAGCGTCAAATTCAACAAGTTTATCATCAAGTTCACCATTCTGGAGTTTCTGTTTCATCCACTCCCTGGTTTTCTGATTCTGATATCCTTCATCATTTTCTTCAGATTCCTGAGATGCATTAGCTTTTTTAACAGGAGGTATAAGTATATCAAGAATTTTGTCTTCTGCCATCTTCTCAGCTTTTTCCTGAACTTCAGCAGTCTTTTCTGCCTTAACCATTGTTACTGAAAGATCAGTGAGATCACGCACCATTGATTCCACATCTCTGCCCACATAACCAACTTCAGTGAATTTTGATGCTTCTACTTTCAGGAATGGTGCACCTGATAATTTTGCAAGCCGTCTTGCTATTTCAGTTTTACCAACACCGGTTGGTCCAATCAGAATGATATTATTAGGAAATATTTCATCTCTTAACCTTTCATCAACCTGTTGTCTTCTCCATCTGTTTCTTAACGCAATAGCAACAGCACGTTTTGCCTCATCCTGGCCGATTATAAAGTTATCAAGCTCCTTCACAATCTGACTTGGAGTAAGATTTCTCATTACATCAGTTTTCATTTTCTTTTTCCGCATTATATAGTTTCAACATGAATTTTGTCATTAGTATAGATACAAATATCAGAAGCGGTAAGCAGAGCTTCTTTGACCATTTCATCAGCGCTTATAGTACTGTATTTTTTTAACATCTTGGCTGCAGCAAGGGCGAACATACCGCCTGAGCCAATAGCAACTATCTTATCATCGGGTTCAATAACGTCTCCCGTACCCGAAACAACAAGCGCCTGATCCTCTGAAATAACTGCAAGCATAGCTTCTAACTTTCTTAAATATTTATCGGTTCTCCAATCCTTCGCAAGTTCAACTGCTGCTCTGTTGACATTTCCGCGGTATTGCTCTAATTTCTCCTCAAATCTCTCAAGCAGTGAAAACGCATCTGCAGCTGCTCCTGCAAATCCGCAAAGTACTTTACCATTGTAAAGTTTTCTAATCTTTGTGGAGTTATGTTTAACGACAGTATTTCCAAGAGTTACCTGTCCATCTCCGCCTAATGCAGCCACGCCATTATGAATTATTCCCAGAATAGTAGTAGAACGAATATTTCTTTTCAATTTATCTCCGCAATTATAATAATCTTTGATTTAATTATATTAAAACAAAATCCCTAAGGCAAATCCTCTTTATTTTCCTGCCAGACTTTCATCCATTCAGAAAAAGGTGAGGTAAGCGGAACAGCGGGCAGTCTTCCTCCGAAACCAAAATACCGGTAAACAAACATTGCCAGATTAGTAGTTTTAAGTGAAGCAAGAGCTTCTTCATTAATGCTGACTCCATACTGATTAGCAAGCCGTGCAGTATAATCCATCAGCTTATCACTCATTTTCTGATAGGTGAGTGACATCTTCAATTCATTCTTAACCTCATCCAATGTCTGTGGTGCTTCAACCTGCTGATCCTTTTTATCAATCAGTTTAAATATTGAATAGCCTTCGGGCACTTTAAGCGGACCGTATACTTCACCGACTGACATACCACCGGCGATTTTTCCAATTTCACCGTGCATAGTTACGGGGAAGTAACCAAACTCTCCTCCATTTTCTTTAGCCCAGCTTCTCTTAGTATATCTCCGGGCAAGCTCTTTGAAATCAGCGCCGGCGCTTATCTGATTAAATACATTTTCAACTACTTCAAGACTATCAGTTAGTATCTCAATTATGTTAACCTGCTGGGGCAGTATTTTTTCCTTATATCTCTGGCTGTAAAGATCGGTGATCTCCTGATCAGAAACTGAAGTTGAATCAGCAAACTTGTTCTTTAACAAGGACGCCAGATAATTTTCTTTCCACATTTTAATTGCGTTCTGAACATCAGGAAGATTCTGCAATCCTCTCTTATAACCTTCCCTGGCTACAAGTTCCTGTTCAATATATGTTCTGACCCGGGAATTAAGTTTACCCCGGAGAGTATCAGGATTGACAGTTGTAGAGTAAAATCCTTCAAACATAAAGTCACGAAGGAACTGTTTTAATGTTACCGGCTGATCATCAATTAAAATATATTCCATATTGAGAGTATCCCGGCCAATACTCTTTTCAATGACAAAGGTGTCATTATAATCCAGATAGACTTTTTCACCATTTGGAAGATTTTTACTCTCGTTGCGGTTTTTAAGTATATTGATTACCTGATCTGCAAAGCTCCAGAATACATCTCCTCTTGCATTTATCTTTTTACCTGAGAAAAACTTCTTATAAAACTCAGCATAGTACGTGTCGGCATACCTGTCCTTTAATGTCTTTCGTGCCTTCGACTGTGAATTTTCCTGATCTTTGGAATTAGTAATGGCATCCAATCTTTCTTTAACTCTGAATATATACCATGCATCAGGACCCTGAATAGGTGAAGTAAACTCACCCGGGTGTAACTTATAAACGGAATCTTCTACTTCTTCCTGAAGCATACCGTATGAAACTTCCATTGTAGTATCGGGCTGCATTCCTTTTCTTGCGAGGAGTAATGTATCGAAAGGAACACCTATCTTAAGTAAATGATGAAGCCCCCTGATCTCTTTCTCTGCTGCAGAAACGAGGTAATCTATTCTAAGATTTATAGCCGCACGAAAGTAGGCTTTAACATATTCCTTCTCGGGGATGTTTATTTTATCTGTTACTTCTATTTTATAAACCGCATCACGCACGTACATCTTTTCAATTGTTTTAAATGTATACCGCATTATTTCACTTGTATCCATCGCCATATCCTGCGCTTTCAAAGCCCATAATTTTTCAGCTATCAGAGTATAAAGGAAATTCTGCTTTTGAACTTCAGGACTCTCTTTAGACTGCATACCCACCTGTGGTGAAAGCTCATAGCGCTGCATGAATTCTCCCGCGGTAATAGAGGTTTTCCCAACCTCAGCTAATTTTTTGGTTTCGTCGTATTTTGCAGAAGGACGTGATTGAGAGTGGATTGTATTAAATAAAAGACTAACAGATAAAAATAGAAGGATGATCCTCATAGAACGCTCATTATTTATTAAATTTAAAAGGAAGAATGGATGGAACACTTTCCTGGTATCTCTGATATTGCTCACCATACTTTTGAACCAATTTCCTTTCTTCATAATATGCGCCAATATAAAAATAGGCTATAAAGCATACCAGATAGGTTAAATAAGCCAGATCCATCACTGGTCTGAAAACAAGAAACAAAATGGCAAATAAATATAAAGGATGCCTGCTGAATTTGTAGGGACCCGTGGTATTTAACTCCGTTACCTCATCAAGAGTTTCCGGATCATAGGTGCCTTTCAAGTATCTTTCAATTTGCTTTAACCCCAAGAACTCTCTAAGATCTATATAAAAGGCTGTCCATATAAATCCGAAAAAACTCAGGATCTGCAGGATAATAATGATAATATCAAAGGGATAATTAAAATCGTAGATAATTACATCTGGTTCCGGAGACAGCCAATAGATCAGAAGAAACGAAAATAAGGCAAACAGATTATAGAAGAGTCTGTAAAACGCTCCGAGTCCCGGATACTTTTCTATCAAATACTTTTTAACAGGTACAGATGCCAGATAAGAATGCAGCACAGCAAAAAAAGAAAAAAGCAAAATAATGAAAAGCACATCAAGAATAATAATAATCATAATTCCTTACGGAGCCTTGCAACCGGGAGACGCAGCTGTTCCCGGTACTTTGCAACTGTTCTTCGGGCAATATGGATACCTTTTTCATTTAGTATCTCGGCAATCCGGTCATCACTATGCGGTGCGCTCTTAGATTCTGATTCAATAATTTCTTTGATGAGTTCTTTAATATGCTTATTGGAAATCTCAGTTCCATCATCTGTAGAAAGTCCTTCACTAAAAAAGTATTTGAGTTCGTGAATTCCCACAGGACTCTGAACATACTTGCCGTTAACCACACGGCTGATGGTTGAAATATCCATTCCAATTTCATCTGCAATGTCCTTATAGATCATTGGTCTTAGTGCTTTCGGACCAATCTCAAAGAACATATATTGTTTTTCAAGTATAGCTCTCATAATTTTCATCAGAGTTTCTCTTCTCTGCTGAATGGATGCAATGAACCATTTAGCCGATTCAAATTTCTCTCTCAGGAATTTATGAGTTTCCTTTTCTCTCTTAGAAATGTTTCTCTTGCGTTTATTGGAGTTAAGCATTTCCAGGTAAGTTGTACTGATTGAAACTGAAGGGACATTCCTGTCGTTAAGTGTGATTATCCAGTTATCGTCAAGTTTTTCAATAAGGAAATCAGGCGTAATCTGGTTTGCCTGATCTGATTCGATATTACCTTCGCCGGGTTTTGGATTTAGTTTATGTATGAGATTGATAGTAGATTTCAATGTATCCATGGTAAGATTCATTGTTCTCTGTATATTATCATATCTCTTATTGGTAAAATCTTCAAAGTGTTCCTTAAGAAGATGTTCAGCCAGGTAGGAATAATACGGATCAAAGGATGAATTTTTAATTTGTACTAAAAGGCATTCCTGCAAATTCCGGGATGCTATACCGACGGGATCAAAGGTTTGTATCCTTTTCAGAAGTCCTTCGGCGTCCTCTTTTTTAATATCTATATGTTCAAACATTTTAAGTTCATCAAGAATGCTGTCGAGAGTGCGTTTCAGATAGCCGTCCTCATTCAGGCTGCCGATAACTTCCTCTCCAAGACGGTAAAGGTTTTCGTTAAGATCCAAAAGATGAAGCTGGTTAAGTAAATGCTCATTCAGAGTTTCCCTTAACGGAGCAATCGGCTGCATCTTATCATCATCTTTATTCCAGTTAGAACGGTCAATCTCCTCTATTTCAGAGTCATTCATAAAATCTTCTATTTCAAATTCATCATCAGAAGAAGATAATTCTTCTTTCAGATCCTCACCGTCTGAATCAACTTCAGTCATTTCTTCAGGTTTATCATCATCCTGCTGTAATTCAAGTTCATATTCCTCCGTTTGTATTTCATCTAAAATAGGATTCAGTTCCAGTTCTGTTTTTATTCTTTGTTCAAGAGCGAGAGTGTTCAACTGTAATAGCTTCTGATACTGTATTTGCTGGGGGGATAGTTTTTGTAATTGTGCTAACTTCTGATTTAACGATAACATTATTTAACTCCTGATAAACTCACTAAATTTAACATACCATTTCAATCCATATAATCTTATAAGTGACTCCTTACAAAATTCAGCGACTGTAATCTTATTTAATGTTCCCTGCTCCAGGGCAGGTTCACAATCCTTTAATTTCTCATACCGGAGTACATCACCTCCGAACTGAGAAATTCTGATCGGGAACAGATGACAGGAGATTGGTTTCTTAAACCCGATCTTTCCTGCATAATAAGCTTTTTCGATAGCACATTTTGCTATATCATCTTCATAATAAACAAAAACACACTCCCTGTTGTTTATACTTTTTATCATTAAACTATCTTCTATATTTTCCCAAAAGCCCTCTGTATCAATGGCATTAATATGTTTATGGGATAGGAACGGCTTTATTTCAGGCAGATAATTCTCTATTATACCTATTTCTTCTTCAGTAACAGGAGCTCCGTAATTGCTTTCCATAGTGCAGCAGGCGCCCTTGCATTTACTCAGGTCGCATTGAAAGCCGGTTTCGAATACTTCCTTACGCACGATTACATCTTCGATATTATATAAATCTCTTTTGAACATTTTCTAATTATTTGTGGAATAAATTTTGTAAAAAATAGTGATTTTAATAACAATTATAAAGAATATTATTTTAGTATAAGCCACTATTTCTGATCATGAAATGGCTTATCCGGAAAAATATATCAGAAAAGTTCGAACTGAGTGGTGTTTTGTGTGAATAAGCTTGTATCAAATTCAAAATTTCTTTTGTTCAGATTATATTTGCTGCAGTAAAGGTAAAACATTTTTTTGATAACATTAAAAGATTCCCCATGTCCCTCATATCTCTTAAAGAATTCAGATTCATTCAGTTTTCCTCCCCTGATTTCTTTTATTCTGTTGATAATCTTCGGAGCACGGTCGGGCATGTTCTTTTCTATCCAATCAATAAATATGTCTTTTACCGCATAAGGCAATCTGAGAAGAATGTAATGTGCATATTTAGCCCCCCTGTCAGCTGCTTCTTTAAGAATAAGCGGAATTTCTTCTTCATTTAATCCCGGAATTAAAGGAGCAATATTGACTCCTGTATTAATATTATTCTTTGCGAAAGTTTCAATGACCTGCAGACGCCTGAGTGGAGACGCTGTTCTGGGTTCCATTATTCTAACCAAATCCTGTTTAAGTGTAGTTATTGATAGAGTAACATTAATTAAATTAAGTTTTGCCATTTCACTGATCAGATCTAAGTCCCGAAGAATAAGTCCGTTCTTTGTGATCATTGAAACCGGATTTCTGTACTTAAGACAAACCTCAAGACACTGACGGGTGAGTTTAAGTTTTCTTTCGACGGGCTGATAACAATCAGTGTTTCCGGAAAATACGATAACCTGAGGTTTCCATGAAGGACTAAGGAAAGTCTTCTCAAGCAGTTGAGGAGCGTCTTTCTTAACAAATATCTTTGTTTCAAAATCGAGTCCGGATGAAAATCCAAGATACTCATGTGTCTGCCTGGCATAGCAGTAGATACAGCCATGTTCGCATCCTTTATAAGGATTCAGTGAGTAAGTGAAAGGAAGATCATCACTTTCATTTTTGGATAAGGCGTTTTTTGAATGATCTATATAGAATTCAGTTTGAAGTTTTTCATCCTCTTGCTCTTCATTATATCCGATCTCATCAGGAGGGAGTGGTTCTATATAGAATTTATCGAATCTGTTTGGAGGATTTTTGGAGGAGCCTCTTCCTTTAATCTTCTGCATTTGTATCTTTCAATATTCAAAAAGAAAACAAAATAAAGGAGAAATGAGTTGCAGGCAATGCAAAATTTCCGGTCAATAAGAAAAGATATGCGCCTGAAATGGTTTGAGTTCTATATATAAGCCTGAATGATGGACTTCCTCAGCTGATCTGAAGTAATCAATATCATGTAAGAGATCTCTGAATAAAATAATATCCTCATATCCTCTTACATCAAGTTTGATCCGGCATTGAGATAAAACATCAGAATAATTTACTACGACAAGCCGGTTTTGATTTTCATAACACCACTTCCAGGATAGTATGTTGCTGCATGTGGTATTATTTTCCCATGACGGCTGAGTTGTGAGGAGCTGCCAATTACCTTTATTAAATACAGGATCTTTAGTGATTAGAAGTAATTTGTCATAAAAATCATAAATGCACTTATTTAACGGCTCTTCAAATTCCCTTCCAAGCTGACATGGAAGTTTTAATCTTTTTCCCTCAAACTGACCATCCTGATAAAATCTCATACCCGGAATAGTGCTTATTATTATGGCTGCTGCCATTGATCTATGCTTCCCAAATGCGGTAATTGCCCTGTCCTCATCATGATTCTCAATAAATCTCACGGCCTTTTTCTGGTAACTAATATCCGCCATAAGATGCTCATTTATTGAATATACGGGAGCATATCCAAGGCGGTCAGTTAATCTTTTATCGTAAGTATAATCAAATCCAAGCTGCTGCATTTCCCATTCCAGATCCCAGTACGCTTCAGCCATAAATATGAAATTCGGGTATTCAGTTTTCACACGTTTAATTGCTTTTTCCCAGAATTTCTCTGCCGGTTTTATGTAATGCATTTTATTCAAAACACCGCACCAGGTATTATAGTAAACATTATCCAGCGCCAGCATAGCCATATCGCACCTGATGCCATCACAGTATTTTGCAATGTTCAAAATAGTATTGATCATAAATTCCACTGCTTCAGAGCTGTAGTAATTTACCTGGATAGTATCTTTCCATGCAGGGAAAAAAGGATCCCTTCCATGAGCAAAATAGAATTCAGATCCATCGGGTTTAAAAAAAGTATGATTATCATGATGATAAAGTTCTTCATCAACAGATAAGAATACTTCGGGATGGGTTTTGATAACAGAAGAGTCGGCACTAAAGTGATTAGGTACAAAATCCAGGAATAACTTCATTCCCCTGCTGTTTAATTCCTCTCTTATAGCTGTAAGATCATCAAAATCCCCAAGATTCGGACTCACGACATAATTATCAATAGCGAAGGGTGAACCTATAACATCAGCCGGCTTAAAATCCCTCAACGCTTTTTCGTAATTTCTTATGAGTCCGGGTTCAAAACAATATTTACTTATGGTTGTGGGACAATTTTTCCATATTCCCATCAGCCAGACAATATCCATACCTTTGTTCTTTAACTGATCCCATTCTTCCGGCGGGATACATTTAAGAGACGGGATGTTTGATTCTTTATTAAATTTTCTAATCCATACACGAGTGTTGATTTCATACAGCTTTGGATTTTCTAACATATTAACCTTAACTATTGAGCCTATTAATTTATATACATAAAAAAATATTTATTCCAAATACATAATTAATCATTCATTATGAGCTTCTTCTCATTCAGTAACTGATGATGAATTTTCATCAGATTAGGAATTTCATCATTATCTTTTTCTTCTTTAATCCTTAGGTGACTGATCTCAAGTTCCTGATCTACTTTAAATAATCGAAACTTTTTTACAGTATCAGCAGTATATTTCATAAGATTTGATTCTTCGTCAAGCCCCGAACTATATTCCTTCCATGCTTTGCTTATTGAAGGTTTATCCAAAGCAGCTTTTCTAAGGAATTGTCTGAGTTCTTCACTTTCTACTTTTTCGATAAGTACGGATGGATGCAGGTTTTCAGCTGATGAATAACTTTCATAAACTATTTCCGCAAGGTGACGGTAATCAGGATTTTCAAGATCCTCTATCTTTATATAATTAAAAATATATTCTATCGCGTTAATATCTCCCTCAAAAAGAATTTTAATTATTTCGATTTCAGAAGGAGCCTGTTTGTGCCTGATCTTATCAATAAATAAGGTTTTATCAGGTGCACCATTTTGAGTCTTAGTCTTCACTTCAAGCCGGCGGGTATTCTGGCTGCTGTTCAGCTTTTCCAGTTCACTTTCAATCAGCTTTTCGCGAAGATTAAATTTTTTAGAGATAGTTTTAAGCAATACACTACGCTTAAGTTCATCCTTAACAAAAGAAGCAGACTGTACCAATGCGCGGATTGCCTTTGTTTGTTCTTCAGGATCGTTGAATGTTCCCCGCTTTTCGAACTGCATAGTTTGATATTCCAGAAAATTCTGTGCCTTTTTAATTACATCTTCAAGTTCTTCCTTACCGAATTTAGTTATGTATGAATCAGGGTCTTCTCCTTCTGGCAATTCGGCGATCTTAACTTCAAAATCAAACTTAAGTAATATTTCAATACTTCTCAGAGATGCTTTTATGCCTGCAGGATCAGCGTCATAGAACACAACGATGTTGCGTGTATAACGTGACAGCAGCTGAGCCTGGTCTTCAGTAAGCGCGGTACCGGATGATGCCACCACATTTTTAATTCCACCCTGGAATAAGGAGATCAGATCAAGATAACCCTCAACGAGAATTGCCTTATCGAGTTTCCTGATATCATCTTTTGAATGATAGAGTCCGTAAAGGGATTTCCGCTTCAGATATATTACAGATTCAGGTGAGTTGAGGTACTTAGCAGCATTCTCAGATTTTTCCATTACTCTTCCGCCGAATGCTATTACGCGTCCGTTTGGAGAGAAGATTGGGAAAATTATTCTTCCCCTGAATTTGTCATAATATTTAGATCCTTCCTTTTTATCTATCAATCCCAGTAAGGCAGCTTTTTCAAGATCGATCTTATTAGCCCTGGCATGATTAACAAAGCTATCCCATTCATTAAGTGAATATCCCAATCCGAATATTCTCTGGGTTTGCACTTTTATTTTCCGGTTTTCAAAATACTTGCGGGCGGTTTCACCCTGTGCGTTATGGAGAAGGTTTTTAGAAAAGAATCTGGCTGCGACTGTATTTATGTCATATAAAAGTTCCTGTTCACTTTGTGCTTCAGTAAGATTTGTTTCCTCGTAATCGAGGTCAATGCCAAGTTTTTTTGCCAGGATCTGGACAGATTCAACAAATGAAATACTCTCAAAATCCATAAGGAACTTAAATACATTACCCCCCGCATGGCAGCCGAAGCAATGAAAAATCTGCTTCTCTTCACTAACGGTAAATGAGGGAGTCTTTTCCTGGTGGAATGGACAGAGTCCAATATAATTACGCCCTCTTTTCTTTAACTGTACCGATTCTGATATTACGTCTACAATATTAGTTGAAGAACGTATTTCTTCTATTTTCTTTTCCGGGATAACCATCTTAGTCTTATAAATTCAACTTACTAATTAAAGAAAATATTCAGAATAATAAAATTAAGTGAGAGATTAAAACAAGAGGATAGCCGGACTCATATCGCTATACCTGAAAGTAACTGCAGCTTCCCTGATACTTTTAATATTTTCTTTTATGTTCTAAACAAATTTTCTTTTTCTACAGAGATTTGGTATATTCAATGATAATATTTCCAACATACTCTTCTTCTTTCTTTTCCAAATTTCACCTCATAAAAAATGATTTCAAAACGAAATCAAAACGATTTCAAAACGAATTCAGATAGGTTTTACCCTTAAAGAATCCTATGTGCCTGCTCTTCATGGTTTATATGCCCGGATGCCTGAAGCAGGTGTGATCTGATATAGCCTCAATAAATAGCTTTATATTTATTAACGAAAGAGCTATTTTTTAGAATAACAATTAGTAAATGAGATAAAATGCCTGTTGATTCACATTTTTATTGCTCTGACCTGTTTCAATATACACGGTATAAATCCAGAGAAGTATTTATCGGGGAAATACCATTAGGGGGAGATAACCCAATCAGAATTCAATCGATGACTACAACTGACACTATGGATACTGAAGCTACGGTGGCCCAGACAATCAGGATGGTACAAGCCGGCTGTGAATATGTAAGAATTACTGCTCCGAGTCTTAAGGAGGCTCAAAATCTTGCGGAGATTAAAAAAGAACTTAAGAAGGCAGGATTTTCTGTTCCCTTGATTGCTGATATTCATTTTACACCCAATGCAGCAGAACTGGCTGCTAGAATAGTGGAGAAGGTAAGGATAAATCCGGGTAACTATATAGATAAAAAGAAATTCCAGCAGATTGACTACACCGATCAGGAATATGCTGCAGAACTTGAGAGAATAAGGTTAAGATTTTCACCTCTGGTAAAGATATGCAAAGAATATGGTACGGCGATGAGAATCGGAACAAATCATGGCTCGCTTTCAGATAGAATTATGAGCAGGTATGGTGACACTCCTGAGGGTATGGTTGAATCTGCTCTTGAATTTTTAAGAATATGTGAGGATTTGGATTACCATAATATTGTTCTGTCGATGAAAGCAAGTAATCCGCAGATAATGGTACAGGCATATAGGCTTCTGGTTAAGAAGATGAGCGAAGAAGGAATGAACTATCCTCTTCACTTAGGTGTAACAGAAGCGGGCGATGGAGAGGATGGAAGGATCAAGTCGGCTGTGGGTATTGGTGCCCTGCTGGAGGATGGATTAGGGGATACGATCAGGGTATCTTTAACCGAAGAACCGGAAAATGAATCTCCGGTCGCTATTCTACTCGCGGACAGATACAGGAATCGGGCAGGACTTAAGGTAATTCCCTCTGTTGAAAAGATCCCTTATAATCCTTTTGTTTACAGCAGGAGAGAAACAATAGAAATCCTGAGTATCGGCAAAAGTAATGTACCAGGGGTATTTATTGATTATAGCAAATCCAGACTCAATTCACCCGGAGATCTAGAACCTGCAGGATACTTTTATAATTCTGAGACAGATAAATGGAACATGAATGATCAGGCAGCTGATCTGATTTATCTGGCTGAAATTATTCCCATATTTCCACTTCCCAATGGTTTAAAGGCAGTATATGATTATTCTGTTTGGAAGAACCTTGAGGATAAATCGGCAGCTTTCCCTTTAATGAATCCGGATCAATGGAAAAAGGATGACGTGAAATCTCCATTCCTTAATTTTATTAAATTTAATATAAATCAGATCAATCAGATCAGTTCTTTTAAGAATGCTAATAATGCTGTATTGATAATTGAAACAGAAAATGCCCACGGAATGGCAGAACAGAGGCGCGTCTTCATTGAATTATTATTACAGGATGTAAAATTGCCGGTAATAATCAAAAGAGATTATACAAATATCACGGCTGAACAGCTCATGTTATTTTCAGCCACTGATCTCGGTACGCTGCTTCTTGATGGATTTGGTGATGGAGTGTGGATTACTACTGAAAATATCAGCGATTTAAAGGAAGATGTGCTCAAATATATTAACAGAATTCTATTTGGAATTCTGCAGGCGGTAAGGCAGAGGATTTCCAAAACCGAGTATATTGCTTGTCCCTCCTGCGGCAGGACACTCTTTGATCTTCAGGAAGTGACTTCCAAAATCAGGAGCAGAACAGAACATCTTAAAGGTGTAAAAATCGGTATAATGGGGTGTATTGTTAATGGTCCCGGTGAAATGGCTGATGCAGATTACGGTTATGTAGGATCAGGAGTTGGGAAAATTACTTTGTACCGCGGGAAGAATATAGTGAAGAGAAATATTGATTCAGAGTATGCAGTTGACGAACTGATCGAGCTTATCAAAGAAGATAATATTTGGATAGAAAAACTCTAATTACAATAAAAATGACATTTGAAGAACGGGGGAAATTTTTAGTTTATTTTTTTATAAAGATATAAGTTGAATATAAATGTTCAATAGCATATATTTATTTCATAAAATATGGAATTAACGAAAACAATATTAGTATTATACCTGTACAGTTTCCGTACAAAAACATAGAGTTTAAGCCAGATGCACTTCATAAATTGGGGTGCATTTTTTTTGCATATGAGGTCTACCGATATTATAAAGCTTATTGAAGATTGGGCACCTAAAGAAGCCGCATGGCAGAAGGATAATGTGGGGCTTCAGGTGGGTTCTGCAGAACGGGAGGTAGAAAACATTTTTCTCTGTCTCGAACTCACAGAGGCAGCACTTAAAGAAGCCATCAAAAAAAAGTGCAACCTTGTTATAACTCATCATCCTTTCATTTACCAGCCAATTAAAAAACTCGAATTCCATAAAAATCCAAAATCCAAGTTAATAGAAATCCTGATCAAGAACGACATCAGTCTGTACTCAGCGCATACGAATCTTGATTTTACAAGAGAAGGTGTGAGTTTCGCGCTTGCAGATAAACTTGAGCTGAAAAATATCCGGTTTTTGCACCAGGATCAGCAAAATCAATTTAAGGTGGTGATCTTTGTTCCCCCAAAAGATGTTGAAGTTCTGTCACAATCCATATTTAAAGCCGGCGGCGGTGTAATTGGTTTATATGATAAATGCAGCTTCAGGACAACCGGCCAGGGGACTTTTGAGGGGTCAAAGGATACCAATCCGATTATAGGGAAGTCTCAGAACCTGGAATTTGTCGATGAGATCAGGCTTGAAGTAGTGGTTGATTCCTGGAAATTAAACCGTGTACTTTCCGCGATTCGTGAGAACCATCCCTATGAGCAACCGGCTTATGATATTTATCCTTTGCATAATATCAATGTTAATTATGGTTCAGGAGTAATAGGTGAACTTGCTAATCCCCTTACAGAGACGGAATTCCTTAGTTATGTATCAGACAAAATTGAGCTGAAGAATTTCCGTTATGCTAAAGGAAGAAATGGAACAATATCAGCTATAGCGGTATGCGGGGGAAGCGGTTCTGAACTGTTGGATGTGGCTATAGAACAAAAGGCTGATGCATTTATCACAGCAGACATTAAATATCATACGTTCCAGGACGCAGAATCAAGAATTCTGATGATTGATGCAGGTCATTACGAAACTGAAATATTCATCCTTGAAAGGATCCGGGAAAAAATAAAAGTGAGATTAAAAGAGAATAAGTCATCAAACAAAGTATTCATTTTTTCAGGTAATACTAATCCTGTTAGATTTTATAAATTTTAGCAATAAAGGAGTATAAGAATTGATTAACAGACTTAAAATATTGTATGAATTGCAGCAGATCGATAACCAATTAGATGAACTGGAAGAATTACGCGGTGATCTTCCAAACGCAGTGAATGAACTTACGGGACGTATACAGGGTCTGAAGAAACAAATTCAAGATAAGGAACAGGAACAGAAAACTTCTATTGACAAAAGGATCAGTAATGAAAATGAGATTGAGCGTTTGAAAGTCAATCAGAAGAAGTTTAAGTCGCAGCTTTATAATGTCCGGAACAATAAAGAATACGACGCACTTACAAAGGAAATTGATCATACTGATGAACTTATTACAAAGCTGGAAGCTGAAGATAAAGCTTTGGAAGAGTTGATACAGAAGTTAAAAATTGATATGGCTGATATTGAGCCGCAGCTTGAAACATTACAAGCTGAACTCAAGATCAAAGAAGCAGATCTGAAAGAGATCATCAAAGCTAACGAAAAAGAAGAAGTAAAACTCCGCACTAAAAGAAATGAAATTGAAGTACAGACAAAGAAGCCGGATTATGCAGCCTATATGCGTATCAGGAAAGCAAAAGGGGGAGTTGCAGTTTCAACAATAAGAAGAATGGCGTGCTCAGGCTGCCATAATGTTGTACCTCCGCAAAGACAGCTGGAAATTCGTCAAAACAGAAGGCTCTATAATTGTGAATATTGCGGAAGAATTCTCGTATCCACAGAAGTTGCGGGTATGACGGATGATGATGCTTAATGAATTTATTACCTCGCCACATTTCAAATCGAGTTAAATTCGATTTGAAATGGTGGAAGGGTAAGACGTCCTGCGTTAATAATTAATCCGGCACAATCGGTGTTCTTATCCAGATCCGTTTATTCTAACGGTAATTTTCAATCAAAGTATAATGACATCCTATTCAGGATTCCTTCCACAGCCAGGGATTGTAAACTCATTAGTGGAAATGTTTGTTAATTAATTACTAAATTAGATGATATTGAAAGCAGCGGATGCAGAAATTTGCCATTAAAAATATAGATTGTGCGAACTGTGCAGCTAAGATCGAGCATAATCTTGCCAGGATGAAGGAAGTTAAATATGTTTCAATAAACTTTCCGGATGCTACAATGTTCATCGATACCGATAACATTTCAAAGGTAAGGAAAGTTGTTGAACAGACTGAACCTGGCGTTGAACTTGTTGATATAAGTCCGGAAATAAAAAGGGCAGATCTTCTTTCTTCCGACAAAAAAGCCAACCGCAGAAAGATTCTATACATTCTTCTTATTTCAGCTATTTATATATCCGGAATAATCTTCAGAGAAGCTTTAGGATCAACTCCGAATCGTATTGCTGAATATATAGTTTTTCTTACAGCATATTTGCTTGCAGGATGGGATGTTTTATATAATGCAGCACGAAAGATCCTGCGGGGGTCCTTATTTGACGAGCATTTCCTTATGTCAATTGCAACCATCGGAGCAATTATTATAGGAGAGCTGCCGGAAGCTGTGGGAGTAATGATATTTTACCAGGTGGGTGAATTTATGCAGCAGCTCTCCGTAAAGAGATCCCGCAGCGCAATAAAAGCACTTTTAGAAATCAAACCATTATATGCAAACCTGTTAATGGATGGAACAGCATCGAAAGTTGCGCCTGAATCTGTTCAGCCTGGAGAGCTGGTTTTGGTGAAACCAGGCGAGAAAGTACCTTTGGATGGCAGAGTCATTGAAGGGTCTTCGCAGGTAGATACTTCTCCTATCACAGGAGAACCCCTCCCCCGATTTTACAAAAAAGATGATGAAATTCCCGCCGGAGTAATTAACAGAAGCGCATCATTGACAATAAAAGTATTAAGATCTTTTCAGAATTCATCAATTGCAAAGATGATGGATCTGGTTGAAAATGCAGCCAGTAAAAAAGCAGAGACAGAGAAATTCATCACAACATTTTCGAGATATTATACTCCAGCGGTTGTTGCAGTAGCTGCAATGATTGCTTTAGTGCCGCCGCTTTTATTTGGACAAAATTTCTCAGATTGGATTTACAGAGCCCTGGTAATATTGGTTATATCTTGCCCCTGTGCATTAGTAATCAGTATTCCTCTTGGGTATTTTGGAGGAATAGGCGGCGCTTCAAGGAAAGGTATATTAATAAAAGGCTCGAACTTTCTTGATACACTCACAAAGGTGAAGACTGTAATTTTTGATAAAACGGGTACATTAACCCAGGGAAGTTTCAAAGTTAACGACATTGTACCAAGCAACGGGTTTTCTAAAAATGAAGTGCTCTATTATGCTGCACTTGCTGAAGAACATTCAAATCACCCTATAGCTTTTTCAATTAAGCAGGCCTATGGTGAAGAATTAAACGATATTAAAATTGAGTCGTTTAATGAAATGCCGGGTTATGGTGTTAATGTAAAGCTGGATAGTAAAATTATTCTTGCGGGTAATGACAGGCTTTTACACCAGGAGAATATAGCACATAAGATCTGCGATCTTAATGAATCTATCGTTCATGTAGCAATAGATAAAAAGTATGCCGGATATATCATTATATCTGACCAGTTAAAAGATGATGCCAGACATTCGATTAAATATTTACGAAGCACTGGTATTCAAAATATATTTTTATTTACTGGTGATAATGATACTGTTGCGAAAGACATCGCTGACAAACTTGATATAGATGGTTTTTATGCTGATCTGCTGCCTGAGCAAAAAGTACAAAAGCTTGAAGAGATTATCAGCAAATCACCCCCCTATGATAAGGTAGCTTTTATTGGTGACGGAATAAATGATGCGGCTGTTATTTCAAGGGCAGATGTTGGAATAGCGATGGGTGCTTATGGTTCTGATGCCGCTATCGAATCCGCCGATATAGTAATTATGACAGATACACCCTCAAAGGTTGGAACAGCAATTGAAATAGCGAAGAAGACACGGAAAATTGTCTGGCAGAATATATTCTTTGCACTGGGTGTTAAGGCCTTCTTTATTATTCTCGGTGCCGCAGGTGCTGCCAGTATGTGGGAGGCAGTGTTTGCTGATATGGGAGTTGCGCTGCTGGCGATAGCAAATGCAGCGAGGCTGATGAGGAGATAAACTTCAATGCTGTCAAGTTAAGCACTTGGTTATCCTAGCGCACCTTCGCCAGGGTCTATTAGCCCAGCGCTTTCAGCGCTGGGAACATAAATCTCCCCCAACATCCGCGGGCTTTAGCCCGCAGGAATCACGCTGAACAACATTACGAGGGGATAAATCCCCAAAATATTTATTGATTTTATTTTCCCAGGGCTAAAGAGGCTGTGTGAATATTGTGTTTCTTTGTGCTTCTTCGTGCCTTTGTGTCTTCGTGGCTATTGTTTTTATGCGTTTTTTAAAGCATTGCCACAAAGTCACAAAGACTCAAAGATTCACTAAGTAATTTTCACACGGCCTCTAAAGCCCTGGGCTAGCCTAGCTAATATCAGAAACTTCTTATAATAACTTTCAGAGTTATACTTGATACTTTAGCTTAAAGTTTTCAATATAATAGTATATTATTTAAAAAGTAAGGAGCTGGATATGCAACAAAGAAATGAGGTAATACTTAAGGCTTTGCAGGAATGCGCTGAAGCCTGCGATATGTGTGCTGAATCTTGTTTACATGAACCAATGGTCGCTGATCTGGTCAGATGTATTAAACTGGATCTGGATTGCGCCGAAGTTTGCCACGAGGCAATCAGATTAATTAAAAGAAACTCTGAGATTCAAACACAGTTTATTGAAATGTGTGCCAATGTATGTAAGATGTGTGAAGAGGAATGTGAAGAGCATCAGGATATGCACGATCATTGCAGAATATGTGCCGATGCCTGCAGACGCTGCTATGAAGCATGCCAGACTTTCGCATCAGTCGGCAGATAAAAATCGAGGCTGATTTTCAGCCTCTTTTATTTACTTAACCTGGAAATCATTCTTCTGAAGATTATCTCTGGCAGTTGTTACTGTAAAACGCTCCAGATTCATATTGCAGACCGGACAACTGCCCTGGTTGTCACTCAATACATTCCAGTCCATCGGGCACTGGTAAACATGTCTATCTTTATTCTCATCGATGGAAGCAACATCAATTACTCCTTCACGGACGATGTCAGAAGCAGTGGTATCGGCGGTACCCTGTTCAATTGGACCTTCATTATCCAGGTTATAATTATCCTCGTGATCTTTCTTTTCACCGCAACCGGCGAAGAGGAAAGAAGCAAGTATAATTATTGAGAAGAGTTTTAATATCATTTTGATCCTTTAAGTTATTTCCTTCAATAATAGTAAAATTTTGTATAAATAAATAGAAGGTAAAGAGGCGCTGTGAAATGGAAAACTTTAAGAAAAACCTCCGAGGTTTAGGAAAACCTCGGAGGTTTTATTAGTCTAAGCCTGGGAAGCGGGGGCACCGGATTCGCGCAGCTTGCTTCTTTCGATTGACTGAAGGGCAAGATACCGGTCACCGAATTTTTCAAGATTGTCGAGTTCGGTATCATAATTATTATAATGAAGTTCTTCGTCCATCACCAGACTTTCAAACAATTGTTTTGACATTGAATCAGCATTTTGTGAGCATTCATTTGCCCAGATGTTATAATCTTTGGCACTTCCCTCTTCCATAGCAGCAGCAGTCCTCAGCATTTCTTTCACATCTTTAATCTTCTTCACTTCTGTTGATGCAGTCATTACAACTTCGCCTTTGAGGAATAATATTCGTTCAGCGAGTTTTTCGATATGAAGCATTTCCTGAATTGCAGTGCGTCTGAAAAGACTTGCCAGCAGATCATAACCCTGATCATCACAATGAAAATGGAAGTACATATATTGATGTACAGCTGACAGCTCATCTGCAACAGCTTTGTTTAATAATACAATACTTTTCTCGTGCATGTTTTTCTCCGATTGTTTTACTAAAAATAAACATAAAAAGAAGAAAAGCCCAAAGTGAAAGTAAACCGTCGCAATTTATTTGACAAGTGCTTCACGAACCCTGATACCTAGCCCAGCGCTTTAGAGGCTGTGTGATAATTACTTAGTGAATCTTTGTGTCTTTGTGACTTTGTGGCAATGTCCTAAAAAACGCATAAAAACAATGGCCACGAAGACACAAAGGCACGAAGAAACACAAAGAAACACAATATTCACAAAGCCTCTGAAGCGCTGGGCTAGAAGACGCGCCTTAAATCCGGGTAAAGGTTTTCCCATCACTGCTAAGGTTCTTTAAATACTTTTCGGGATCGGCAGCAAACTTTTTATCACAACCCGGACAGCAGAAACCGTACATCTTTCCATTGTATTCTACAGGAGTAACGTTATCTGATATTGGATTGCCGAGTACAGGACAAACCTCATTGAATATAGCCATACTATGATTTGACTGATCATCGATCTGCTTTTTGGGAACAGAACTATGATCAGGGTGGTCAGCTTCATTCTCTGAGGCTGGTTTTTCAGGCGTCTGAGTTTCTGTACCATGCTGATGGCCAGCAGTAGTTCCCCCCTTAAGCTGACTTTCAGAATCTATAAGGTATCCTCCAGATGCTGCAGCAAGTTCTCCTTCCTTCAATCCTGATAGTATCTGATATTTACCATCAGATTTCACTCCTACTTTTACTTCTCTTGGTTCGAATGCGTTATTATTGTTCTTTATCCAAACAACACTTTTCTTACCAGTGAACAGAACTGCATTTTCAGGTACTACGAGTGATTCATTGTATAACTTTTCTATAACAGACTCAGTGTACATCTGCGGTTTAAGTTTTCCCTGAGGATTTCTGACATCTGACCTGATCTTTATTGTGCGGGACTGGCTGTTAACGACAGGATAAATAAAAGAGATCCTGCCTGAGAACTGTTCACCGGGAAAGGCACTTGTAGTGAACTGGATATTATCCCCCACTTTGATCAGACCCAGATCGTCGGCAAATATCTCCGAAATATTCCAAAGCTCAGACATTTCCGCAAGCTCATATATTACTGCACCTTCATTAACATACATTCCCTCCTGAACTTTCTTTTCGATAACTGTTCCTGAATAAGGTGAATAATATCCAATGGTCATCTGTACCGTCTTATTCATTTCAAGGCTGCTTATCTGTTCAGCAGTTAGTCCCATAATCTGAAGTTTTTTCCTTGATGAAGCGGCAAATGTATTTTCGTCACCTGGTTCAGAGGACGCAATCAATCCGGAGTTAGAGTTTTTGAGTGCGAGCAGATAATCGTTCTGTGCCTGAATGAGGTCAGGGCTATAAATTTCAAACAGCAGCTGACCTTTATTTACTCTGTCACCTGATTCATCAATATACAGTTTTTCAATTCTTCCATTGAACCGGGATGTGATTGACCTTCTTCCGGATTCTGTAAAATCAAGATAACCGAAAGCAGTTATACTTCTTGATATTCTTTCTTTTTTAACAGGAATAGTTTCTACATTAGCAAGTAATTGCCCTCCTTTTGTAAGCGAGAGTGTTCCTTCCATTTCCGCAGCATCCTGTTCGGGATTTTCGGATTTCTTTACCAGATCCATATTGCAGATCGGGCATACTCCCGGTTTATCACTTGTTACTTCAGGGTGCATAGGGCAATAGTAGAGATCAGATTGGTGTTCAGCGTGTTGACCGCCGTTGTTATCGGAGCAGCCTGTGTAACTCAGAGTAAGAGTGAAAGCAATAATGATTATTAAAAAGTATTTCATTTTATTTATCCATAATTAAATTTTTATTAGATTTTTGCATGAGCCGGACAAGCAAATAATTCAACTCCGGATCACATTTGTGTATATTTATATTTGTACATATCCAGACGCGGCAAGCCGGCGTCTCTACGAACAGGTACATCATTTTTGTTCACCCGTCATCATTTCAATTTCGGCCTCTGCCATGTTATAATCAGCTTTAGCCATCAGCAGATTCATTTCCTGCATGAGGAGCATACGCTGAGAATCTATCAGTGTTGTTATTCCTGTCTGATTATTCTGATATGCAGTAAGCTGTGCCTGTACAGCATTTCTAAAATCAGGCAGTACATCATTCTTGTAAAGGGCTATCAGCTCTGCCGCAGTTTTAATTTTATTATATGATTCTCTGATCCTGGCCAGCATTTCTCTTTTCATATCTTCCTTCTGATATTCGATACTCTTTATACCGGAAGCGAGTTCTTTTTCTTTTGCTTTGTATTTGTTCACAGACCAGGGAGCAAATGGCAGCGTGATTGATGCCATAAGGGAATACATGTATTCAGTTTCAGCCGGCATTCCCTCCAGTTCATGAAGACTTGTTTGCGAAGTTAATATCATACCCTGGGGCATACGCATAACCATACCCTGTATCATAAGGTCAGGAATAAGCTCTTTATTGTTTGCTGTGATCATTGCCTTATTCATGTCAATCATTCCAGTCATCTTTTGCAATGATGGATTCTGCTCAACAAGTGTATTTTCAAGGTCTTCAATAGCATATTCGCCAGTACCCACCTTAATATCCTTTGAAGTATGAATCTCTCCTGATTCAAGATCTCTTCCAATTAGACGATTGAGTTTATACTTTTCAGTTTGAATCTGATTATCAAGAATAACAACCTGAGCTTTATTTGATGCAAGCTCACTCCTGATTGTAAGCAGATCTGCCTGACTAACCCGGTTAACCTGATATAATACTGTGGTGGATTCAATCAGATTATTTAACAGCTGAACATTTGAAAGCTGAATTTCCTTTTTCCTTTCATTGATCCAGAGATTATAATACTGCATCTTGATTTGGCCGATCAGTGAGATCTTATATTCCTCCATCTCTTTCTGAGAGACAGTAATATTCTTCTTCTCAACTTCGGTCATAGCTCCTACTTTACCTCCTATTGGAAACATCTGTGATAAGGCCACGGAGTTCGATATAGATTTATTGAATATGTCAATCTCATCCACGGGCACCTGGCTGAATTCAACTGATAACGAAGGAGCAGGATAAGTGTTTACAGATTCAGCACGATATCCAGCAGATTCAATCCTGTACTCCAGAGCTCTGAGCTGAGGATTATTTGCAATTGCCTCCTTTATAAGTGAGTCGAGCGACTGAGGAAAGGCATTGCCACTAAGGCACAAAGACACGAGGAAACACAAAGTTGAGATCAATGTATTTTTCATATTATTTCTCCTTCACCGGAATTTGAGGACATTTTAGATTCCTCAAGTTTACCTTTTCTAAGAGCCCTCTCCTTCATATAAACGAACAGCACGGGTGTTACCACAAGTACGTGCATTGCAGAAGTAACAAGTCCGCCAATCATAGGCGCAGTTAATGGTTTCATAACATCAGAACCGGTTCCTGTTGCCCACATAACCGGAATAAGTCCGATCATGCTTGTTGCGACTGTCATTAATTTAGGACGCAGACGCAGCACTGCTCCTTCAACAGTCGCTTCATATATATCCTTATTTGTAAGCTCTCCCCTGTCGCCGCGCTTATGAGCCCTGATTCTTTTATCCAGTGCTTCATGCAGATAAACGACCATTACCACTCCAGTTTCAACAGCAATACCATAAAGGGCGATGAAGCCAACCCACACAGCAACGGAGAAGTTATAATCGAGAATAAAGACCATATACATTCCACCAATCAGCGCGAAAGGAACTGAAAGAAGGACTACAAATGCTTCTTTATAATCATGCAGTGTGAAATAGAGCAGGACAAAAATTATCAGAAAAACGATCGGCATAATGATAGTAATAGTTCTTTGTGCCCTTATCTTGCTTTCATACTGTCCGCTCCAGGTATAACTATAGCCCTGCGGTAAATTCAGCTTTTCAGCAATAACATCTTTAGCATCTTCCATTACGCTGCCCATATCACGGCCTCTGGTATTCATAAATACAATTGATCTCAGCATTCCATTTTCACTGCTTATCATAGGAGGGCCGGTTAGAATATTGATATCTGCCACATATGAAAGAGGAAGATAAATGACAGACTGACTGCCGGGCTCAATAAGAGATGTTGAGGAACCCCCATCTCCGGCGGCGTAAATTGTACGCTGCGGTGCTGTCATTCCTGACATTTGAGATGACGAATTAGAAGTAGTCATTCCACTTTGTACGCCTGCCATGTCTGGCTGAGAAGACATTGCACCGCCATTTGCAGGTATGGGTATAATCAATCTTTTCAGTTCTTCAATATCATCACGATAATCACGGCTGTATCTCATTCTTATCGGAAAGCGCATTCTTCCTTCCAGCACAATTCCGAGGTTCTGACCGCCAATAGCAGTTTCGACTACATCCTGTATATTACCAATGCTCAACCCATATCTTGAGGCAGCATCACGTTTAACTGCGATGTCAAGGTAATAACCATTCTGAACACGTTCAGCAACTACGTCCGCAGTACCATCCACAGTTTTCAGGATCTGTTCTGCTTTAATTGCATAATGTTCAAGAGTATCAAGATTATCACCGAATATTTTGAATCCAATATCAGTCCTGACACCGGTAGCCAGCATATTGATCCTGTTAATGATAGGCTGTGTCCATCCGTTCCTTACACCAGGTATCTGCAGTTTCTGATCCAGTTCATTAATGATATCCTTCTTGGTTATTCCGGTACGCCATTCATCTTCAGGTTTCAGCATTATTATTGTTTCAATCATACTCAATGGCGCATTATCTGTAGCAGTTTCTGCCCTTCCTGCCTTTCCAAGAACATGATGTACTTCAGGAACTGATTTTATGATCTTATCCTGAAGATTAAGAATTCTGTTCACCTCAGTTATTGATGCGTTCGGCAGCGTGACCGGCATATAAAGAATTGAACCTTCATCAAGAGGGGGCATAAATTCTGAGCCGGTGCTCAGTATCATTGGAATAGTGATAATAAGTGCAATCAGATTTATTGCGATGGTTGTCTTACGGTGTTTAAGAACCCAATGAATAATGGGTTCATATAATCTGTTAAAGAATCGTGTAGTGGGGTTTTCATTCTCGCTTTTGAATTTACCTCTCATCAGCATGGTCATTAGTACAGGTATCAAAGATATAACAACTATAGATCCGCTAAGCATCACAAAACTTTTTGTGAAGGCAAGCGGCTTAAACATTTTGCCTTCCTGTCCGGTTAATAAAAACACAGGTATGAACGAAACAAGAATTATTATGTCAGAAAAGAATATGGCTCTTCCAACCTGCTTAGCGGACTTGATTGATATACTTTTGTATTCTTCTGCCGTTAGCTTTCCTTTTTCCTGTATAGCATTTGCAATATTCCGGTAGGCATTTTCAACCATCACTACTGAAGAATCTACTATTACACCAATCCCCAGTATAATTCCGCCCAGACTCATTATATTTGAGGTAATATCAAAGAGCGACATAAATATAAATGAGAGCAATACTGCAACGGGTATTTCAATTATGATACGGATAATGCTTCTGAAATGAAGCAGGAAGATTGCAACCATTATAGAAACCACAATGCCTGCTTCTATAAGAGCACGGTTAAGAGTACCGATGGCTGCTTCAATTAATGTGCTTCTGTCATATGAAGTAACTATTTCCACCCCGGCCGGGAGTCCCGGTGATATTTCTTTTATCTTTTCCTTAACGCGGTCAATCACCTCCTGTGCATGTGCGCCGGTACGCATAACAACGATTCCGCCTACAGCTTCTCCTTCACCATTCTTTTCCAGGGAACCGCGGCGAATATCGCCTCCAAGCTGTACGTTGGCTACATTCTTAAGAAGTATTGGTATTCCATTCTGATTATTTTTTACGATGCTGTTTTCAATATCATCTTTAGATTTTATATAACCTTGTCCACGAACGAAGTATTCAGCATCACTTATCTCAAGCAGCTTACCGCCGACTTCGTTATTGTTTCTCTGGATTGTTGAAACCACATCTGAAATAGAAAGGTTGTATGCACGCAGTTTATTAGGATCTATATCAACCTGATACTGTTTAACATAACCACCGATGCTGGCTATTTCAGCAACCCCTTCCACAGATGACAGTTTATATCTTATATACCAGTCCTGTATAGAACGCAGGTCGCCAAGATTATGATTTTTACTCTCGACAGTATACCAGAAGACATGACCCACACCTGTGCCGTCTGGTCCAAGTGTCGGCCTGACTCCGGAAGGCAGTTGGGTTTGAACAGTGCTGAGGCGTTCCAGTACGCGTGTGCGGGCAAAATACGTATCCGTATAATCATCAAAGATGACAAATACAAAAGACATTCCAAACATCGAAGAAGCTCTTACGGCCTTTACATCCGTAAGACCCTGCAATGATGAAACTATTGGAAATGTAAGCTGTTCTTCAACAATTTCAGGTGATCTTCCCATCCACTCGGTAAAGATGATTACCTGATTTTCGGACAGATCAGGAATTGCATCTACAGGCAGGTTAGCAACGCTGTAAATGCCCCAGCCTGTAATAATCAGGTATACCAAAAGCACAACAAATCTGTTGGCGGCACACCAGTCGATAATTTTTTCTATCATTTTAATCTCCGTATTAAATAAAACTTAAGTCAATGCCGGAAACGGCATAATACTTTACACGCGATAATGCGGTACAGCAATTAGTTTTATCTAATGGAGTTAAATCAGGAAAGAGGAATTGATGATGAAAAGTGGGGCAGAAGGATTGACAGGAGGTGAAACACCTGAATAATCTACTACAAGAATCTCTTTTGGTTCTTCTGTCTGAATTATATCAGGTAATTCGACATTAACATTTAATTGCAGGCCATTATATGATTTTGACGAGATATACTGATCTGTAATGGAAGCTGATACCTGCGTTGTGTTGCAGCAATCATCTGTCCTGGAAAATACAGGTTCGTCAGAATTATTGTGTGACCCGCACATTGCGCAGGATTCGAAGGAAACCTCATTCATTGTATTGCAGAGGTGAACCAACAGGGGCAGACCCGTCCCGGAAAGTGTAAAAACCACAATAAATAAGAGTGTTAAATATTTCTTTTTTCCAGGCATATATAAAAATAAGGATAAATTGTCTTGAGGTCAACAACTATTCAGGGTATTTAACCCTGAACAGAGAAGGAAAGTTCCGGCAAGGGGTCCAAAGTCCTTAATTTCAATTTAGTTATTAAGGCTGGATAACGCTGATTTAATCAGGTCTTCAAGCTGAATATTTGGTACGGCGGCAAGAATATCCCTGACCGCTTTATCGGCAGTTTTCTGATTATAGCCCAGGGTTGTGAGCGCCATAACGGCATCATCTTTTATTTTGAACGGAATCCCTGCCGTACCGGCTTCTGAAACAATGGTATCCATTTTATCTTTAAGATCGATAAGAATTCTCTCGGCGGTTTTGCGTCCGATTCCCGGTACAGCTATTATCCGCGAAAGGTTACCTGATTTAATCGCATCCTTAAGATCCTCAATCTGAATTCCTGAAAGTACACTCTGCGCGAGTTTAGGACCAATACCGTTTACACTGATCAGCAGTTCAAACATTTGTTTCTCTGCTTCTGCGGAAAATCCAAATAAAGTAAGCGAATCTTCACGAACAGCAAGATAAGTATACACTGATGCGTTCTCTCCCTCATCAGGCAGCTTCTCAAATGTATTTATTGATATATTAACAAGATATCCCACACCATTAACATCGAGTAATATGCGTGTAGGTTTCTTTGAAATGATTTTGCCTGTAAGATATCCGATCATTTTATTACCCTGTCAGGATTTGCTTCAATAAAATCTTTCCAGCTTCTGCTTTTGGGTGTAAGTGAATTCAGCTTAAAAGAATGACAAATAGCTACGGCGAGCGCATCGCTTTCATCAAGAATCATTTTGCTGCCATTAAGGCAGAGTATATGGTTTACCATATACTGAACCTGGTTTTTGCTGGCGGCGCCATTACCGACCACTGATTTCTTTACTTCTCTGGGTGAATATTCAGTACTGGGTATGCCATTATGTACTGCGGCGAGGAGAGATACACCACGTGCGTAGCCGATCTTCATTGCCGACTGCACATTCTTGCCATAAAAAGCAGTTTCAATTGAAAACTCGTCAGGGGAGTATTTCTTAATAAGTTTATCAAGTTCACAGTAGATAACTTCTAATTTGAACGGGAGTGTTTTATTTGCGGGAGGTTTAATTACACCCTGGTGCACAATCTTAAGTACATTGCGGTTATAATCAATGATCCCGAAACCCGTACATATGGTTCCGGGATCTACACCTAAGATTCTCATCTAATTATGATACCGAATTTGGATCAATGTCTGCATTTGAGAAAACATTCTGGACATCATCATTATCTTCGAGATTTTCGATAAGTTTCATTACCTTTTCGGCGTCTTCACCGGTAACCGCAACATTATTCTTCGCAACCCACTGAAGAGAAGCATTTTCTATTTTCAGGCCTTTCTCAAGTAACGCTTTACGAACAGGCTCAAAGGATTCAATTGCAGTCTGGACTTCAAATATTTCATCTTCAGTGTGAAGATCATCAGCACCGGCTTCAAGAATGATTTCCATTATATCATCTTCAGTTTTTCCCTGCTTAGGTAAAGTGATTATACCTTTCCTGTCAAACATCCAGGCTACTGAACCAGCCTCACCCATACTTCCGCCAGCTTTACTGAACAGATGTCTCACTTCAGCTACTGTTCTGTTCTTATTATCAGTTGCAACTTCTACCAGTACAGCGATTCCGGCAGGGGCATATCCTTCATAAGTAATTTCTGAATAATGTACGCCTTCGAGTTCACCTGTTGCTTTCTTGATAGCTCTCTCGATATTATCCTGAGGCATATTTGCAGCTTTAGCATTATCTATTGCAAGTCTTAACCTTGGATTTCCGTTCGGATCTCCACCACCATCACGTGCAGAAATTGTAATTTCTTTAATCAGCTTTGTAAACAGCTTGCCACGTTTAGCATCTAAAGCTCCCTTTTTTCTTCTAATGGTAGCCCATTTTGAATGCCCTGACATTTTATCTCCTGTATTTCGGTTTGATTATTAAGGATTATATTAACAATATTGTTTTCTATTTCTTTTACTCTAAGATCTTTGATCCTCAGTTGGGGGAAAGTTCTACCTTCGCGAACAGTCTTTTCAATTGTAAACACAATATCTATCAAATTTTTATCTTTATCAATCATAGCAGCGAACCTGCCAAGACTAAAGCCGATACAATCAAAAACTTTCTCACAATCATCCTGGCGGACAGATATGATTATATGATTATTGCCCACAACCCTGGGATTATAGCATAAACGTACATTCTTTGCAACAAATATGGGTCTCAGGTTACCGGGTCCGAATGGCGCAAACTGATCCAGAATACGCATAAATTTCGGAGTCAGTTCAGAGAAGTTTATCTGGGTGTCTATAATAATTTCCGGGGAGATTGACTCCTGCGAGACACAACTTTTCACGATGCCATTAAACTTCTCTTTGAATTCTTCAAGGTGACTGATTTCGAGCGCTAAACCTGCCGCCGCTTCATGCCCTCCGAACTGAATTAACATATCCGCGCATTGTTTAAGTGCCTCATAGATATTAAAGCCCAGTATACTTCTTGCGGATCCTTTGGCTACGCCATCAATTGTGGTAAGCATTATAGCCGGACGGTAATATTTCTCAACAAGGCGTGATGCCACGATACCAATTACACCGGGATGCCAGTTTTCCTCATGCAGAACAATTGCCATATCGGTATCGATATTCATACTGCTCTCAACAAGCTCAACTGCATTGGAGAAGGTCTGTTCATCAATTTTGCGTCTTTGTGAATTCTCTCCTTCAAGCACTTCCGCAAGTTTTTCTGCTTCAACATGATCTTTGGTAACGAAGAGATCGACTGCGCGGTTAGCATCGCCCATTCTGCCAACAGCATTTATTCTGGGAGCTATGGTAAACACAATATTTCCCGCGGTGATAGTACCCGGTTCTATACCTGCAACTTTCAAAAGAGCAGCAATACCGGGACGAGGATTAGTGTTAACAAGCTCAAGACCTTTTTTAACCAATACTCTGTTTTCATCCACCAGGGAAACAATATCAGCTGCGCCTGCAATTGCAACAAGATCAAGGAACTGGAGCGGGAGCTCACGCTTACCTATTCTGTCGCTCACCGCCTGAGCAAGCTTAAAGGCAACTCCTGCACCTGAAAGATGCTTAAAGGGATAATGACACCCGGGTTTAAGAGGATCAAGTACAGCAAAAGCCTCAGGAATTGCTGGTCCCGGCTGATGATGATCGCAGATGATCATATCCATACCAAATGATTTGGCCAGAGCAGTTTCTTCAACTGCTGTTATTCCGCAATCAACTGAGATAATAAGAGAAGCGCCTTTTTCCTTTATGAACTCTATACCCGTCTTTGAAATTCCGTATCCCTCATTAAGGCGGTGAGGAATATAAATCTCTGCTTTAGCGCCAAGCTCTTTAAGAAAGAGATACATCAGGGCTGCCGAACAGGTACCATCCACATCATAATCGCCATAAACATAGATAAGCTCATTTCCGGTTATCCCCTGGATTACGCGAAGTGATGCTTCTTCCATTCCATTCATAAGAAAAGGATTGTGAAGATCTTCAATGGAAGGCCGGAAGAAGGACTTTGCCAGATGGTAGTTTACTATGCCGCGGTCAACAAGAAGTTTGGACAGTACTGTTGAGATATTAAGTGAGTCGGCCATGTGCCTGACACTAAAATCATCAGCAGTTTCTTTTAGTCTCCATCGCTTATTTAGCATATTATTCCAAAGGACAAGACTAATAGAGCGCGGATAATTCAAATCTATAAGCCGAATTCTGTATCCCGATAAATCGGGACGGTAATTATTTGTCTGGGATCCCGATTACCCGGGACCTCTAGCGATCTACCCGGAAAGTATCAGGGCGAACAACCCAGTCCTGCCGAAACGGCAGAAACCTTTCCTACTTGATCTTGCTCCAGGTGGGGTTTACCATGCCTCCGATATTACTACCGGAGCGGTAGGCTCTTACCCTGCCTTTTCACCCTTATCACACCATTCACCTAAAGGTGAATGGCAGTGACGGTATATTTTCTGTGGCACTTTCCATATTCCGGTCATTACAACCGGAACTCCGGGCGTTACCCGGCACCCTGTTCTATGGAGTTCGGACTTTCCTCCCTTTCGTCAAAAACGAAATAGCAATTACCCAATTTGAATTATCCTGCGTTCTATTGATCTTTATTTATTTATAAATATGTTATTTACGAGTTTTAAAGTGTTTATCGGTTAATGATGAACAAATATAAGAAAAATAATGTCCTAAGTCATTAGCTATTTAATTGTGCCGACATTCCTAAATTTCGGGATATCCGGTGATCAGATATAATCCTCAGAGGTTTGCTGAAATCCCGTTATCAACTGGAAAATTATGTAGTAGTCTCTGCCGGGACCAGCTTTCAGGCTATTTCAGTGTATAAGCCGGCAACATTTGTAATTTCCCCTTCGAGTTTGTCTCCCCGGATTACCCTTCCTACACCAGCGGGGGTACCTGTAAAGATAAGATCTCCCTTTTCCAGCCGAAGTCTTGATGAGATATATTTAATAAGTTCAACCGGTTTAAATATCATTTTATTTAACGGAGAATTTTGCTTAACCACTCCGTTAACTTTCAATATGATATTCTCATCTAATGTAAGCTGATAATCTTTACGCAGCACGAAATCCGATAATACCGCTGAGGTATCGAAGCATTTGGATAGAGTCCATGGATGGCCTAATTTCTTCTCTTCTGCCTGAAGATCCCGAAGTGTCATATCTAAACCAACACCATACCCTGCCAGTGCTACATCAGCTTCAGCATCATTGGCATCAGCTATATCTTTTCCGATAAGCAGCACTAATTCCAGTTCATAATGTAAATTATCTGAATAGGCAGGATGAATGATCTTATCACCGGAAAATATAACTGCTGAAGCAGGTTTCAGAAACAGCAAGGGAGCTTCAGGAACAACGTTGCCTAATTCTTCAGCATGCTCTCTGTAATTCCTTCCCACACAAACAAGTTTTCCGGGGTAATAGTTTTCATCTGAATTTTTAACAGGTAACCGGATCATCATCCCTCCAGTTTATAACAGTTGAGTATATGTACGGATGCTATTTACATTGTCAAAGACATAATTGCTTTGGCCGTATGGAGACGGTTTTCAGCTTCATCAAACACGATGGAGATATCGGGGTTATCAAGTATCTCATCTGTTACTTCCCTGCCCCGGTCTGCCGGAAGAGCATGCATCAGCTTTACCTGTTTATCAGCCAGTTTAATTCTTTTATCGTCACATATCCAGTTCTTATATTTTTCAAGATTACTCTTCATTTCCTTTCTGCATTCATCCTCATTCTGAAGATAATAATCCTCACCATAATATCCGAATCCCCCCCAGTTCTTTGGAATAACAATATGCGCTCCATCAAACGCCTCATCCATATCATTAGTAAATCTGATACTGCCGCCGCTCTCATCAGCATTTCTGCAAGCCTTCTCAATAATGTTTTTGCTTAACGGGAATTCTTTTGGATGAGCAACAGTAACGTCGATTCCATACCGGGGGAAAAGCAGTATTTGTGTCTGAGGCACTGACAACGGCTTGGCATGCGTTTCAGCATATGCCCAGGATATTGTTACTTTAAGTCCTTTAGTGTTCCGGCCGCAATGTTCGAAGACCGTCATCAGATCTGCCAATCCCTGAAAAGGATGATAAACGTCATCCTGAAGTGACATAACAGGACGCCTGGAATGCTGAGCCATTTCATTCAGATATTTATTTCCTATGCCATAGAAGCAATTACGGCAGGCGATGCCATGGCCCATACGGGAGAGAATAATAGCAGTATCTTTTGGAGCTTCGCCGTGAGAGATCTGCATTTTATCAGCTGTGAGATCATGAGCATGACCTCCGAGCTGTGTCATTCCCGCTTCCATTGAATTACGGGTACGCGTTGACTGCTCAAAGAAAATCATAAATAATGTTTTATATGGAAGGTAAAGGTGAGATTCTTCTTTATAGAATTTATCTTTGAGATCGAAGGCTCTTTCGAAGACTATGTCAAGTTCATCTTTAGTCCAGTTGTCTTCTGTAATAAAGTGTTTGCCTTTAAGATTTGCTGTCATTTGTACCTCAGAATTTGAATCTTTCAATTTAGGAAACATATCCACCCCTTTGGGCGGAAGAGTGTATTTAGATAAACGAACCCGGATTGAATAATTACTCAACCCTCTATTAATATATCAGATGCTTAGTAACTCTCACAGAACATTGCGTAGAATGCCGAGGCCTTCACAAGGTCATCTATCGCAATCTTTTCATCGGGGGCATGGGCTGCAACTTCATTACCGGGACCGAATCCAATAACAGGTATGCCGTATATTCCGTTGATCACCACACCATTGGTAGAGAAAGTCCATTTGTCAATTACCGGTTCCTTTGCAAATAATTCTTTATAGGTTTTAACACCTGTTCTTATTACAGGATGATCCTCTTCAAGCTTCCATGTGGGATAATACTTTTCCATTCCATAACTAAATCCGGTAAATGCCTTCTCCTTATAATCGAGCAGTTCGATCTTTGCATTCATATCTTTAACTATTGCAGCAATCTCATCTACAGCACGTGTTTTATCCTCACCCCAGGTTAACCGCCGGTCAAGATGTATTCTGGAGTAATCAGCAACCGCGCATAATGAAGGTGAAGAGGAGATGATTTCTGTAACAGTGACTGATCCCTTTCCAAGAAAAGAATCGCATGCTAATCTTTCATTAAGTTTTTCAATTTCGAGTGCAGCCTGTGAAGCCATATAAATCGCATTCTTACCTCTTTCGGGAGCTGAACCATGAGCAGATACTCCATGGAATGATACCTCCATTTCCAGTCTTCCCCGCTGACCACGGTAAATATTCAGATTAGTCGGCTCAGTAACTATTACGCATTCAGGTTTTATTTTATCCTTCTCGATAATATATTTCCAGCACAGTCCATCGCAGTCTTCTTCCATAACTGTACCGGTGAAGTAAATTGTAAGATCATCTCCGAGTCCGAGTTCCTTTATTATTTTACCTGCGGTAACAAATGATGCCACGCCTCCTTTCTGATCAACAGTACCACGTCCGAGTACATACCCGTTTTTAACTTCACCGCTGAAAGGATCAAACGACCAGTTTGTTAATGCCCCGGTATCAACAGTATCTATATGTCCATCAATGGCAATTACTCTTCTGCCATTGCCGATTCTGCCGATCACATTTCCTAATCCATCAATCTTAGCTTCATCAAAACCGGCATCTTTCATCTGCCGGCAAAGTTCTTCGGCAGCATCTTTTTCTTTTGTACTTAAGGATTTGCATCTGATCAGCCGCGAAAGATTTTCTGTTGTATAGCTGCTGTACTTTTGGGCAGCCGCGAGGATTTCTGAAGGAAGTCTCATTGAAGTACCTGCTATATAATGATAAGGAATTTCTTCAGCCGAATTTACAAAAAATAATAAATACTTATTACTGTAAAATGTTATATTTGTTCCAGAACACGAAAGATGTAATATATGTCTGATAAGCTAAATCCTCTTTCATTTGAGCAGCTCACTTCCTGGATCTTTAGTGAGTATAAGTATTCCAAATCCATCATTAGCATCCCTGAAGAGAAGTGGCACAGATACCCACAATCTTTTGAATTAAAGCTCTCTAATAAAATTCTTGAAGCGCCCATCGGTCCCGCCGCGGGTCCTCATACCCAAATGGCTCAGAATATTATTTCAGCATATCTTACAGGAAGCAGGTTCTTTGAATTAAAGACCGTACAAATAATAGATGATCTCAATATTGCCAGACCCTGCATTGATGCAGCTGACGAAGGTTATAATGTTGAGTGGTCGCAGGAGTTGAAACTTCAGCAATCTTACGATGAATATCTGAAGGCATGGATTCTGATCCATGTGCTGAATGAAGTATTTCACTTTGCCCCGCGGACTGATATCATCTTTAACATGAGTGTTGGTTATGATCTGAAAGGAATTATGGGTGAGCCGGTTAATAATTTTATTGATGGATTACTTAACGCAGCAAACAGGCAGTTCAGCACTTATAAAGATTACATCAGGAAGTTAAAGATCATAGATGAAAATATTATAGACAGCATTCCTGCGGATATTTCTAATTCAGTAACTTTGTCAACAATGCACGGGTGTCCTCCTGAAGAGATTGAGTCAATTGTGAAATATCTGATCACAGAAAAAGGGCTTCATACATATGTGAAATTGAATCCCACTTTATTATCCTATAGTACTGTTCGGGAGATACTTAATACTACAGGTTATAACTACATTGAGTTAAGCAGGGAAAATTTTGGGCATGATCTAAAAATGAGTGATGCAGTAAAAATGCTTAAATACCTGAAACATTTTGCTGAGGAACATAATAAAGAATTTGGGATCAAGCTCAGCAACACATTACCTGTGAGAAATAATAAAGGTATTCTAAAAGGGGAGCAGATGTATTTATCGGGACAAGCATTATTCCCTCTCACCATAAATCTCGCTGCTGTAATCGCCGCAGAGTTAAATGGTGATATAAGAATTTCCTTTTCAGGGGGAGCTTCGGTTTATAATACTTCACAGATACTTAGTACAGGAATAAGTCCTGTTACTTTTGTGACTGATCTTCTCAAGCCCGGAGGTTACCTTCGGATCAAGCAAACCGCAGAATCAATAAGCGGTGTTGAAGTTCCCGCCCGGTTAAGACTCGATTTATTAAAAACACTGGCTCAGAGATCACTTTCGGATAATCACTATCATAAGAACAAGAAGAAATTATCATCGCCAAAGAGCAGCACAAAGCGAAAGTGTATGCAGACGGATGTATTATGCAGCAGGTGTGTGGAAGTATGTCCCAACAGGGCAAACGTGCTGCTCCGTTCAGGAGAAGGAGCTAATGAAAAACAGCTGATCGTACATATACATGACCTGTGCAATGAATGCGGCAACTGTGAAACTTTCTGTCCGGTCCTTGCCATTCCCCACAAGGACAAATATTCTATCTCTTTTTCAGAAGATCTTTTTGATCCTGATTTATTTATCCGCGACTATCCGCCTGATCCGCTAAATCCGCATTCTATCAGAAAGGAGCATTTATGATCGCACTACATAACGCAAAAATAATCACCTTCTACCCGCCGTCTGTTTCAGATGAGCAGGATATCATTATAGATCACGAGCAAATTATTGATACCGGCAAAGATATCATCACTAGATATAAACCTGATACCATCTATGATCTTACAGGCAAATATATCTCACCCGGATTAGTGTGCTCACACAATCACTTTTACTCATTTCTTTCAAGGGGAATTCTCGCCGATATCAAACCTTCTAAAAATTTTACAGAGATCCTTGAGAATATGTGGTGGAAGCTTGACAGGGCATTGGACGAAGATGCTATTTACTTTAGCGCAATAACCGCCGCAATGGAGGCGATAAAATGCGGAACCACCGCTGTGATTGATCATCATTCATCACCTTCAGTTATTGAAGGATCTTTATCAATAATAAGGTCCGCATTAGAGAAAGCAGGACTCCGCGGAATACTTGCATATGAAGTGACCGACAGGAATGGTGAAAACGATTCCAGGCTGACAATGAATGAATCATTCGCAGTTTTCAATGCCGAAAAAGAGAGTTCACTTATAAAGGGTGCTGTTGGTGCGCACGCCTCCTTTACACTTTCTGACAAGAACCTGGAATTACTAAAACATGTGCTGATATTTACTGAAAAGGGACTTCATATACATGCTGCTGAGGATAAATACGATCAGGAGCATTCGAAAAAAACTTATGGCAAGTCAGTTATGAAGCGTTTTGCCGATGCGGACTTATTAAATGAGAAAGCAATAATAGCACACGGCGTTTATCTGGAAAAGAAAGACATTGATATATTAAACAATTATGATGCTTTCCTGGTACATAATCCGCGTTCAAACATGAACAATAATGTTGGTTACTTTAACAAACTTGATAAAATAAAAAATCCCGCTCTGGGTACAGACGGGATTGGTTCAGACATGTTTGAAGAACTTAAGTTTGCTTATTTCAGGAACCGCGAAGCAAAGAACAAATATGATTTGGATCTTTTTTTGAAAGCATTACAAAATGGCAACCTGATTTTAGAAAGATACTTTGAAAAGCCTTTCGGGAAAATAGAAAAAGGCTATACAGCCGATATAGTAATTTATGCTTACAATCCGCCTACTCCGTTGCAAGGTGAAAACCTTGCGGGACATCTCATCTTCGGGGCTATGTCGAAAGATATAGAGACAGTGATCATTAATGGTAAAGTGGTATATAAGAAACATTCATTCCCATTTGACACAAGAGAAATATATTCTTCCGCCGCATCCTCAGCCTCACGTCTCTGGAATAGAATGAATGAATTGTAAAATTATCCTTTACCAGGAAGCAAATATTTTATGAGTGTTACGTATGAGATTAAAGATTATAAGTACTTACCAGGGGTATATTAAAATACTGAATTCGATTACATGCTTATATGTACATTAGTATTTGATTTATATAATTCGTTCTCAGGACTACGATACACTTAAAGAGACGTTATTATAGGGCAAATTGGGATGATATGTTTGTCCTATTTAAACAATGTTTTGTCCAAACTATATAGTTTTACCCCGTTTTGAGTTAAATAGGATAAGATCTGCGTTTGATAATAGCTAAAAAATGAGGTTATTTATCCAAGGGAGTGGTAAAATGCACCCCCCCAATAAACTGCCTTTTAAAGTGCCCTTTTGCCCTACTTTTGACTTTGGTCACAAATAGAACAGGACGCGAATATCATTGAATTGCATTAATGATTGATTTTATTTGAGGAGTGACTGTATGTTAAGAAGTTGGCCAGGAAGATTATCTGTACCAACCTATGCATAGAATGATAAGTATTTTAGGCATGGATCAGGAAGAAAGAACGCGGATGCTAAATGGATTTTTTTGAGGAGTAATATTATGAGTATATGTTCAGAGATGAAATACTTTGAAAGATATCATCTCTTTAATCCCTTATTTATTTAACCCTGTTTCTGTATAGTCTGATATAATAATTACTCATTTCATGATCCGGCTGAATTTCATTTACTTTGAGGTATAATTTCAGGGCGGCGTTTATGTTGTTGGACTTCCGAAGCTTTTCAGCTTTCTGAAAGTAATGATCGGCAACCTTATTCATACCCTTAATTGCTTTAAGATCCATTGGTTCTGCTTCGAGTATACTTTTATAAATAGATAACGCACTTTCTATTTTGCCTCTTGTGAATAGTTCATCAGCCCTGGCAATACCGGAATCATCTTTGCTAATATGATTTGCTGCGAGCGTATCGGTATTAACGGGCGCAGTAATATTCTGTTCGTTCTGATAACTAAAGAGCATAGCTGCTGCTGCTATTAGAATTGATGCAATGAGTATAATATACAGTACTGATGTTGGTTTCTTAGTTTTGCTAATTACTTTCTTTTCCGCCTGAAGTTTAATCACCTGTACTGTAACATTATCCTTTCCCCCTCTTTCATTGGCAAGGTTGACAAGCATTTTACAGGCTGTATCAGGTGAATTGCCGGTGACGATATTTAAGATTTCATTTTCTTTTACTTTCCCTAATCCGTCGGAACAAAGTATGAAATATTGATTGCTATTTATTTCAATATTTTCATACAGATCAACTTCAATATCAGCTTCGGCTCCCATAGCTCTGACCAGAACGGATTTATTAGGATAATTATCAACCTCTTCTTTTTTGATCACGCCTTTTTTAAGTAATTCCTGAACCTGTGTGTGATCTGAAGTCAGCTGTACAATTTTATTATCACTAATTTTATATACTCTTGAATCACCTACATGCGCGATTATGCCTTTGCGCTCTCTCAGAAGCAGTGCGCTGCAGGTAGTAGCCATATTATTAAACTCTGCTGAATTCCTGGCCTTCTCAAAGATCTGCGCATTTGCTTCCTCAAACGCTTTTTTCAGAGTGGCTTTATTTAACTCCGCTGCATTAAAATGTCTGCCGATGATCTCTACAGCCATTCTGCTTGCTTCTTTTCCGCCGGTATGACCCCCGACTCCGTCGGCTACAATGAACAATTGTCCTTTTCCATTATACAGGTCAGAACTGTTTTCAGGAAGCTTTAAGTAGCTATCCTGATTATCCTGACGTACCATTCCGATATGGGATAATCCCGCATATACCAGCGATATACTATTCTGATTTGAGCTGCTCATCCGTTCAGATAATCCTTTATGGGGTTGTCAAAATTATAACCGAAGAGACGCGGGTTCTCACAGATAACCGCTGCAGAGAAAATGTAGAATACATAATTGTATGTTTCCTCAGGGATTTTGTCTTTATACTTTTCAAGAAGTTTCCAGAAATTTCTTTCTCTGGGATTCTCAGGCATGCTCCTGATGAGATTGATTATATTAAACTCCCCCCAGTTATAAGAAGCCATCACCAACAAACCGGATGCCTGCGCGTCTGTTGTATAAATATCCTTTAGATATTTTGAAGCAGCGTTTGTGGCTTTAGGAAAGTTGAACCTGTCATCTGCGGGATCATAAACGTTCTTATCTGCAAGGGGACCTATAGTTAAGCCGTAGCGCTCAGCTGTTTGAGAAATAAACTGCCATATACCTTTCGCATAACCATAACGTGTTTGGGGTCCGACTATTTCTTCGCGGAAATCACTTTCCTGCATGGCAAGATAAAAGAATTGCGGAGGCAGCTGATTTCTTGTAAGATAGTTAACAATTATTTCGATAAAGCCCCGCTGCCTGGCACGCTCAAGTGCGTTATTTAACCGGGGACTCGACTGCCATCTCTTTATATAATTTTTTACTTCAGATATAAATCCTTCCGGTATAGCAAACTCACATTCACCAAAAATTCTGGCGGTTTTAACAATAAGTTTATCTTCTTCGTTAAGATCATATATTCCGAGATCCTCAACTAACTTATCATAATTTCTTTCAAGCTGGTCATGCTTCTCATCAAATCTCTCCAGAGCCTTCTCAATATTATCATCTTTCAAATTGCTAAGCTGTGATCTGAAGGCGGCTATCTCAAGCTCAATCGATTTCATTTCATAAAATATATTTTCAGCAAGGAGCTTCTGCTTATTCTCTTTTATCTGTTGTATTATGGAATAGGTTATTCCGGCAGCTGCAATAACTCCCAAGACAATAATTGCTGTAAGATACTGCGATCTTTGTTTCTTTTTAATCTTTTTGTATGCCTGCCTGACCATACGTGTATGCTGGCCGGCATTTTCATTTTCCTTCTCATCAAAGTAATGAGAAATAAAACTTGTTACAGAGGGATCCGCCTGTTTTTCAGGTGTAATGGGCTTAGGATTATTCTCTTCCAGTTTAAAATGAAGAATTGGACCGTTGGTTCCCAGCTGAACAGCAGAATCATTTACTAGTTCGACGCGGTCTATTCTGATACCGTTAATGTAAGTTCCGTTACTGCTGTTTTTATCCGCAATCCACCATGCGCCGCTTTTATATTTAACCTCGGCATGAACCCTGCTTACACTACCCTGATTGAGCCTGATAGAACATTCATCTGATCTGCCGATAGTAAAGGTATCCTCAAATGTATATTCTTTCTTTTCAGAAATGCCATTTTCAATTATCACCCTGATAAATTGTTTTGAGGTATTGTTGAAATTGTTGAGGATTGTATTTTTCATTATTTCTGTTTTTCGGGGATATCAAAACTAAGCATCATCTTTTCAACCTCGGGTCCCACAGTATGCTGGGTCTTCTTTGTAAAAGATGCTGCCATTTTATAGGCGGTGGTTCCTGACAGGATAAACATCTGACGCTGATATATTTTAATATCTGTAACCGGGAACCATGAATAATATGCCTCAACGGCATCCATTCCGTTGAAAAGTTTCACTTCTGTTTTACTTAACATTGTGCAGCCCTTCAGTTCCTGGGTAAGAGATTTCAACTGCCACTCGGCATAATCTTTAACGTTATCAAACGTAACATCATTCTCTATACTGATGATAATATTATGCTGAATGCCGTCTGTAACCGGACCCGTAATAGTATAAATTGTTTTATCTTCCCAATCCTCCTTTTGCTTCAGAGTAAATCCATTACCATGAAACAAAACTGTTTTGTAAGAAGTGGATTCCTGTTTTGACTGTACGGGTTCTGATTTTTGTGCAGGATCAGATTTCTTAAGAACAGGCGTATCAACAGTCTCAACAGCTGCTTTGTTTTCAGTATCCTTTTTCTCCGGAGGTTTATTCTGAAACTGACGATAATATTCAGGGATATTCATATAATTATTTATCTATGATTTTTCAGTCGGGATGGAATGAAGCCCGTTTAGCAATTGACCTAAGGAGTTTTGTTTAAGAAATTAAATATGTTCGTAAGATGCTGCCCTGCAGTAATGCCTTTGGATACCTGTTTACAGCTGTATATCTGATCTAAAGGCAGAAAATATATTTGTCTTTTCCCGTTCAGTGTTCCCCCGCCGCAGAGAATTCCAACCAGTTCCCCGGCTTCATTAAGTACCGCACTGCCGGAGCTTCCGAATGTTGCATTGTGTTCCGCGAAGGCATATATGCTTTTCTTTGAAGAACAGAATTCATCTGAAGGAGATTGATTCAAAGCTGTAACGGCACCCATTGCAACGTGAGTGGAATATGATGTCTTGGTTATTGATGCTACAGGCCGTGAAGCTGAATACTGCAGTATAGTACAAACATTCTTTCCGGTAAGAGAAGATGCCGAGAAACTGGGGGGCGGCAATTTTACTGATCTCTGTATCTTGTGAAAATCTGCTCCGTTCCATTCTATTTTAACAATGGCGAAATCTTCATTGCATTCACTGTCGTTTGTACCCACCCACGCTTCAAGATCTCCGCGCAGCAAACAAAAAGGCCTGTTTGTTTCTGCAACGGGATTTTTGCTGTCGACAGTGGCAGCAGTAATTTCATTAAAGAAAACAACTTTGACTTTTCCATCCCTCATAGCTGAATTTCCGCCTGCAGTGGATATACTTTTGAATGTATGATTACACATCAGTATATAATTAAAGTCAATAAGTACCGCTGCTCCAGTCATAACTGAACCGATTAGGTCATATCCTGGAATTCTGGCGCCGGTTGCGTCAAATATACTTTTATCCACCAGAACAACCCCGCAGACTCTTCTTTGAAATGTAGTGAATGCTTTATCGAATTTAGTACCGGGAAAGAATGCGTTGGCAGAATTTACTTCCATAGGAGAGAATCCCTTAGGAGCCCCTTTACCATTACTCATGAAGAGCACCATCAAATTCAGAATGAAGTCTGGCAGAGACTGTCATCCATTTATCGCTTTTAGCAATAAAGAAATAGCTATAAAAGATCTGCCCTTCTTTTGGGCTCAATAACGAGTGCACCTTATCAGAAAGTTCGTTAAACTCAGCGATAGCAAATCCCGCGGTTACAATAGTAGTAACCGGTTCAGGTACTGTTTTTATTTCGCCGTCACAAACCTGGTACACTGTAAAAGTAACTGTTGAGCCGGGATCAGCTCCGGCATGATGAACTATCATATTTCTTTTTTCTGCATGAGATGCAAGAACCAGAGGATGCTGCCACGCGGCGGTAATCACCTTTCCCCTGATTTCCTGCAAGGGACCGAATAACCCGCAGTCGGTTCCATCGCATTCACCTGAGATACATGAAATTTCAGGAGCAGGACCATCATCAAAAAAAATCATTTCAACCCTGCGGTTCTTTGCGCTTAATGTTTCATCAGCCCCGGGTCTGTCAATAGGATGATTTTCACCGCAGGCAATAAAATGTTTAGATGGAAACACGAATTTAGAAGAGAGATTTAGTTTTGATCTGTATTCATTAAGTTTCTTAGATGGAATTGTAAGCCGCTGGGCAAGCTTCGCCTGGTAACTATCAAAAACAGCGCCCCATGTTTTAGGTCCCCAGTCACCGTCAACCGATAAAAGCTCTCCGCCGGGATTAATCTTATCTATATCACGGTTATAACATTGCTGAAAAGCTTTTGTTGCAAGAAAAATATCATTATGATTTTCTTTAAGTGAGCAGGTCCAGTTAAATTCCTTTGCCGCCCATTCAGCAATTTGAATTTTATCATTTAGAAGTGTATTAAATTTTGTTCCTTTATCAGGTATGTGCGGAGCATTGGAGACAGTTTTGAAAAGATCCCTGTCGCCGGTAAGAATTGAATATACACCTTCAGCACGATACTTCGATAAAGTTATATTTGCCTGAGGATCACCAACTGTATCCGTGTGTCCCGCAATAAGCAGTTTCTTAGATGTAAGCTCAAGAAAGTGGATAGTTCTTTCAATCATAACTATGCCGCTGGAAAATATATCTTCTGATTCATCCGGTGTTTGTCTTTCAGAATCATTCGGAAGAAATACTGCGCTGTTAAGGTTAAAATGTGAACTTCCGATTTCAAGATATCCTCCGGCAGGGAATTCCTTAAAGAGAGGAAGGATTTTTGATGACCCTGACGTTATATCAATGAACAGACTATTGGTACCTGACAATAGTTATCTTACCTCTGTATTTTCTAGTCCTTTAATTTCTATTTTAATTCTCCCCGGAGCAAGCTTATCTTCAAAAGCTTTACCGCTCTCATCGGCTTTACCGCTGCGTTTGGTACCATCCGGCAAGTGCAGAATATATTCAACACTTGCTACCGGTTTTTTGAATGCATCCAGTAACTGGAAATCCAGAAAATCAAAAAACTTAATTACGTCAGAATCAGCTTTTACATTGGCAACAGTTATGCTGAAAAAAAATCCGGGATGGAAGTAACCATCCGGTGTTTCACCGGCTATTGGTATATCCTTTACATCGCCGGGATATTGCAACTCCCATTCGTTTTCAACTTTACTCTTTTTTACAAGAGATATGAACTCAACAATTTGTTCTTTAGTATTTATTGATGTTTGTTCCCATATTGCAATGATGGCTTCTGTACCATCAGGTACACCAATTACATCTGCACTGAGTTTAAGAATATCATCTCTGTGTACTTCTGATTTATCCCACTTAAGGTTTTTTAATATGACAGGAGGAACAAGGTATAGGGACTGGGATCTGGATGTTAAGCCATGCTTTGGCAGTTTCACTTCAGCATAGAGCTCATCCCTGGCATTTTCGGGAATAGTGTAATTTAGCCAGAATGCATTGCCCGATATTTTACCCTTAATTGTGTCAAACTTCTTCCCGGATTTATCAGAAATATCAATAGATATATCTGAATTGTTTCCCACGAAATTTGTAAGTACCTCAATTCCAATCATGCTGCCGGAAGCTGCGTTGGATTTACTCCAGGTAATCAGCTGAATGGATGAATCAAGTTTTACTTTTTGTGTTCTGTTTGTTGGCGCTTTAAATTCAAGCATGGGCTTTAATGAAAGTGTAACTCCATTGGTTTAGAGATGCCGTACTGCGGGCCTGCATAAGTATTGTGTTTCTTTGTGGCCTCTTCGTGGCTAAGCTTTTATGCGGTTGTTAAAGCATTGCCACAAAGTCACTAAGGCACAAAGATACACTAAGTAATTTTCACACACCCTCTATTGCTGCGTTTGGAATGATACTGCTCAATATTTTGGGCGAATATAATTCGAGTCACCGATTCTCATTTGAGAAGGAGCATTTTTTTCTGCATCCTGAAATTTGATGCATTCATTTCAACAAAGTATAGCCCGCTTGATAAATGTGCTCCGCTGAACTGCACTTCATGACTTCCGGCTTCATATAATTGATTCTTTACAGGAAAACTTACAATTTCTCCGGTCATATTATAAACAATAATATTTATATGATCCTGTTCGGGTAAAGAAAATAAAATGGTTGTGTTTGGATTAAACGGATTAGGATAGTTCTGATGTAAATCATATTCAAGTGGAAGCGTATTCTGTTCTTTAACAGTTACAGCGGTTGGCGCGGTAAACTTAAAAATATCTTTTCCGGGTGTAATAGGAACCGTCATTCTTATTCTGAATGTGGTACCGACCTCAGGTAAGGCATTTTCAATACCGCCACTCTGATGCTGGTTCCAGTTCATAATAACTATTCTTGCAAGATGTTCTATCTCGATAACGCTGTCATAAGGAGGTTTAGTTCTGGCAACAGAAGCTTCATAAGCAAATTCACCAGGCCGGGCATCCGGTTCCGGCATCATGAAATAGATCCAGTCACAGTATGGATCATTAGAATTACCCGAAGCTTCATGATCAAGATGAAAATCAAAAATATCATTTGCATTATCATCATTTATCCAGGGCATCATTCTTATATCATCATCGGGATTATTAAGATTCGGGCCTAAATACCATATTTCAAAAGGTACATCAATAACATTTTCTGAAGTAAAAGGCATCCATGCTTTTCCACCTCTTTGAGTAAACCTGATCTCATAGTTATTTTGTTTAAGAAGGGAGGAATTAGTACCGCTTCTTGTAAATCTGCTCACAGCCGTGGAATGGTCTGATATGGTATTGTCTCCGGCAACAATAAAGAACCAGCCTCCGGCAGCCTGCATTCCATTCTCCAGATTCAATATTGAAGCATTACCAATTGCAACATCTCTGTACCAGTCAGCAGAATAGGCATTTATATCAAGTGGAGCAGTTGTTATATCATACCCGATAGTTTCTGTAACAGGACCATTCGCATTTGATATCATATCAAAACCTTTGAAGTCAAAAGGAGCATCCAGTACTCTGAATTGAATGCCATCAGCAATTGGTGATTCATCATCCGCATTTAGATTTTGCTGATTTGTTAGTACTCTTGTCCTGTTATAATCATTTTCAGTTCTATCAACATTCCAAATAATACTGCCATCTAATGTATCAAAGGAAATATCATAAGATAATCCGGTTAGTTTATTCTTATCAACAATAACCGGAAAAACCTTTCCGTCACTGTCACCATAGTGAATAATATTTTTGATTGTATCTGCCTGAGCTAATAGTTCACCATTAATAATTATAATCAGTACTAAATATTTTATTACTTTTTCAAATAATTTTCTTTTTATTCCCATCGATAATCCGGATAGTTTGACATTGGACTATCGGATTTCTCCCAGGATTGTTTAGTATTAGTGTACTCTTAATATACCTACTTTCTTAGATCACTTTAATAGTAGTATTTTCCTCTGCATCTTGAATTTTGATGCCTGCATTTCAAGTATATATATACCACTCGACAATTCTTTTCCGCTGAACTGCAGTTCATAATTTCCCGGCTCATATAATTGATTGTTTACCGGAATATTTACAATCTCTCCGATAATATTATAAACAAATATGTTTACGTAATCCTGTTCAGGTAAGGAAAATCTGATTGTGGTATTAGGGTTAAAAGGATTTGGATAATTCTGGAACAGGTAATAACTAAGCGGTGAAGAATTCATAATTGTGTTATCTATGTATTCCTTTGTGCCGATTAACAACTTAAAGTTATTGTATTGATGTGCAAGTCTTAGCTTTATGTTCTGTTTATCTTTAAGGTTATAGAAATTATTCAGGCGCTCATCCTGCAGGTATATTTCATAGTTTCTGAAATGTTCAATTCCGGAAAGTTTAATTTCTGTAAGTTCATTGGGAATCGTTTTTACTTCAAGTTCATAAATCTGTCCTTCTTCTATTGAAGGCCGCTGTTCAATAAAGAAGCGTTGACTTCTTTCAGGAAGTTCCTTCCTTAAAAAGCTAACAGATGAAATAAGAAAATCTCCCGGTGGAACAAAATAGTCATGCTCATCATATTCATTCTTTGCTGAAGGATCTATTCCCAAGAATACTTCCGAAGTTTCTGTCCTGTCTTTTACCTTAACACTCAATTTCAGGAATTCACTTATCTTATCCGGATATTCACTCAGGCTCTTTGATATGCCGGCATTAGGCTGATAAGGAATTTTTAATGAATCTTTACCGGTGATGTTATTGAAGTAGTAACCTTCATATGGTACCATCTGAGTTTTTAATGAATCCCATCCTCCGCTCCAGGAATAGATCTTCTGATTCTCTCCAAGAGAATTTAAAGCTCTTACTGCTGCCCAGCTTACACTTCTGTCAAAAGGATTTGAAATCAAATTCCATCCTGAATGAAGAGGTATGGAAAATGAATTATCTGCGAGGTTAATTGGAACAGTATTCACCTGCTGATTAATTACAAGAGGGTTTTTGCTTAATACCCAATAGGCTTTGCCGGGACTGAAAGTATAATTTGAACCTCCAACCAGGTAGTTCTGATCGTTTCCGTTATCCCAATAAACCTGCCAGTCATATTCGTATTGTCCACTCATCGTTACAGCAATAGAATTACTGCCGGGTATTCCAACTATCTTGTAATTTCTTGTATCGGTCGTATTGGTGAAGGAAGTTGTATTATTAACCGTGATGACTGCGGGATAAGTAATAATAGAAAAGTTATCATCATTCATATCTTTTATATTATTATCTGCAGCGGATTCAACCAATACTCTGCAGTTGTCAGATGGATTATCAGGAACAGTTATAGTTTCGGAATTATCATTTGCCGCATCAGATTTAAGCGAAACAGGGAAAGTAGTTCCTCCATCGGTGGAAAGCTTAATATTTACATTTCCAATTATATTTATTGAACTCCAGGTTATGGTTTTTTGAGATCCTACAAGCCATACATCCTGCGCAGCGGGTGATGTTATTGTCAGCGCGGCAGCAGATGAAATGACGAAATTACCGGGATTAATTCCGAAGATACTATTATCATTCACAGACTCTACTTTTATTCTGCATGTTGTTGAAACACTTGAAGGCACATTAACTGATTCTGTACCATCATTTTGGATATCGGATATCAGAGTTGTTGGAAATGTTGTACCTCCATCTAAAGAAAGTTTAATATTTATATTTCCGGTTAAATTAGAAGAAGACCAGTTTACGGTTTGAGAAGAACCCGTAGCCCAGGTTATCGAAGCGGCTGGTGCGATTACCACTATATTTGGCACCGGCTCTGATGTGATGGTAAAATCACCGGGATTTATTCCGAATATATCCGTATTGTCCACCGATTCTACTTTTATTCTGCATGCTGCTGATTCATTATCCGGAACATCAATGAGTTCTGTTCCATCATCCGGTATATTTAATTTTAAATCAATGGCATATGTATTTCCGCCATCCGTAGATAACCTGATATTAACATTTCCTGAAATGTTAGATGAAGTCCAACTTACAGTTTGCTGTGATCCAACAATCCAATTTTCAGCTGCTGCAGGAGCAGTTACTACAATTGTTGGTTCTGATGTTATAGTAAAATTACCGGAATTAACTCCGAATATACTATTGTTATCAACAGACTCAACTTTAATTCTGCATTCTTCAGATTGATAATCAGGGACATCTATTAACTCTGAACCATCATTAGGTGTATTTAATTTAAGATCAACCGGATAAGTATTACCACCATCTGTGGATAATTTAATATTAACATTTCCTGTAACATTAACTGCGGCCCAGGTAACCGTTTGCTGTGATCCTATGGTCCATTTCACTGTTTCTGTGGGTGATGTAACTGTAATTGTTGGTTCAGAAGTAATAGTAAAATTGCCGGGATTCAAACCAAAGACTGAGTTATCATTTACAGATTCAATCTTAATCCGGCAAGCGGTTGAGGGATTATCAGGGACTTCAACTGATTCAGAACCATCGTTCGGAGTATTCATCCGAAGCTCAATTGTGAAACTGGCTCCTCCATCTAAAGATAATTTTATATTCACATTTCCAGACACACTTGTGGAATTCCATGTAACTGTTTGTTGAGAACCTATTGTCCAACTTACTGATGCCGGAGGTGCAGTAACTATAATTACAGGTTGTGATGTGATGGTAAAATTTCCTTCGCTTAAACCAAAGAGGGTGGTATCATCAGCGGATTCAATCTTAATCACACAAGAAGTTGAAGGATTATCCGGTACATCAACAACTTCACTGCCGTCATTTGAAGTATTAAATTTAAGCGCGACCGGAAATGTACTGCCGCCATCGGTTGAGAGCAGGATATTCACATTACCCGCAATATTTATTGAAGTCCAGGTTACTGTCTGCTGCGAACCTATAGTCCAGTTTGATGCAGCATTTGGATCTGTAACAGTGATCGAGGGTTCAAGAGAAATGGAGAAAGCACCGGGGTTCAATCCAAAGATATTATTATCATCAACTGATTCAACTTTAATGCGGCAAGAATCTGATGAATTATCAGGAACTACAATTGTGTCACGATCGTCGTTAGGAGTATTTGCTTTTAGTGTTACAGAAAAAGTATTTCCGCCATCAGTAGAGAGCTTAATATTCACATTACCTGGTACATTAACAGATGTCCATGAAACAACCTGCTGTGTACCGATAATCCAGTTGACAGATGCATCAGGCTGCGTTACAGTAATTGTAGGTGCGGAAGTAATTGTGAAGCTGCCTTCACTTACACCAAAAATATTGTTATCGACAGCAGATTCCACTTTTATTACACAGGTCTCAGATGGATTAGCGGGTACATCAATAAGTTCGGTACTGTCGTTCGGTGTTCCGGATTTTAATGTAACCGGGAATGTACTTCCACCGTCTGTTGACAATTTAATATTTACATCTCCGGTAACATTGACTGATGACCATGTAACTGTTTGCCGGGAACCTATGGTCCAGTTTGCAGCTGCTGAAGGAGATAAAACTACTATGACAGGTACAAGTGTTATTGAGAAGGTTCCCTGACTTAAACCAAAGATGTTATTATTACTGCGGGACTCTACTTTTACGACACAGTTTAATGAAGGATTTTCAGGGACACTAATTACTTCAGATAGATCATTCGCAATATTTGACTTTAGTGTAACAGGAAAAGTGGTGCCGCCGTCAGTTGAGAGTTTTATATTAACATTGCCGGTGATGTGGGATGAACTCCATGTGATAGTTTGTTCTGATCCTACATCCCAATTATCCCCATTTCCCGGACTAATAACCGCTATTGAAGGAAGTAATATAGAAAAATTTCCAGGACTTACACCGAAAGTAGTATTATCAGATGCTGATTCTACTCTTATAACGCAGGTCACTGAAGGATTATCAGGCACGTCAACTACTTCGGCGCCATCATTTGCAGTGCCGGATTTAAGAGTAATAGGGAAAGTATTCCCGCCGTCAGTTGAAATTTTAATATTGACAGTGCCGGTAACGTTTTGTGATGACCATTCAACATTTTCCTGTGTATCTACAATCCACTCATCAGAATCAACAGGTGATGTGACACTTATAGAGGGTCTTGGATTTATGGAGAAAGTGCCGCTGACATCAAATATCGAGTTATCAGACGCTGATTCAACTTTAATAATGCAACTGTTGGATACATTGTCAGGTACAACCACAGATTCAGTTCCGTCATTCAGTGTATTCGCCTTTAATGTAACAGAAAAAGTACTGCCGCCGTCTGTAGATAATCGGATATTAACATTACCGGTTAAGTTTTCTGAAGTCCATGTAACATTTTCAGTTTCAGCAACTATCCATTCCACACCCGCCCCGGGAGCGGTTACCGTAATTGAAGGCGGTGCTATAATGCTAAAAGTTCCTGGACTGCGGCCAAATACATTATTATCATCAACTGATTCTACTTTTATAACACAATTTGCGGAGGGATTATCAGGTATAGTTATGGATTCAAAACCATCATTGGGTGTGGCGGATCTAAGTAAAATGGGATAAGTACTGCCGCCATCCGTTGAAAGTCTTATATTAACATTTTCAGTAACGTTTATTGACGACCAGGCGACAGTCTGCTGAGTTCCTGCCAGCCATTCAACACCGCTTGCGGGATTTTGAACAACAATTTGTTTGTTTACAATATTTCTGCTTCTATAAATACCGTTCCCATTCATTACAGAAGGATCATATGTAACTGCATACATGTATCCGTTTCCGCCAACATTAATTGTTGTAATTCGTGAAGTTAATAATCCTGTATTTACCGGCTGCCAGAGACTCCCATTATTAGTTGACTGATGCACTCCGCCGCCGTCAGTTGCCGCAAAGACCAGGTTTATTCCAGACTCTAATGCTGTAACAAGAGGGCTAGTTAAGCCATTGTTTGCTTCTGCCCAATTATTACCGTTATCAGAAGATCGATAAACTCCGGTGTTACTGCCGGCAAAAACAAAGTTGTCGTGTACAGTTAAGGCACGGGCTCTGGGATTTGTAAATCCATTATTTATCTGCACCCAATTATTACCGCTTACAGGAGAGCGATATACACCAAACTGGCTTGTCCCCGCATAGATATAATTATTATTGGCTGCCAGTTCGATAACAGATGAGGATAGTCCATTATTAAGCAGAGTCCAGTTATTCCCATTATTAGATGAACGGAACACGCCCCCGTTAGTACCAACAAAGACATAATTATTATAAGCGAGTATAGCATTGCCGAAAAGATCAGAGAGACCATTGTTGACCTGAGTCCAGGTGCTTCCGCCAATACTTAACCTGTATACGCCGCCGTTTGTACCCGCAAAAATATAAGTGCCGTTATTTGTAAGTGAATATACCAGCAAACTGGTCAGGCCTGTATTTAGCTGAACCCAGTTCTCCCCGATGTTGGATGAATAATATACTCCGCCGCTTGTACCAGCATATATTCTGTCACCAATCACACTTAACGCAAGCGGATTAACTGCAAATATTCCGCTGTTTGACTGTGCCCAGCTATCACCATTATTTGATGACCTGAATACGCCGCCGTTTGTTCCTGCCAGAGTGAATGACGAGGTAACCGCCAGTGCATTACCAAATAAATTTGTGAGTCCGTTATTCACCTGAACCCAGGTACCTCCGTTATTTGCTGAACGGAAAATACCTCCCTCTGTACCTGTATAAATCCAGCCAGGGGCAGATACAAAAGAGAGAATTGTGAAATTAGCAAGTCCGTTGTTAACCTGAATCCAGTCACCGCCATTGTTCGTTGACCGGTAAACACCAAATCCTTCAGTACCGGCAAAGACATTACCGTCATGAATATTGAGCACTGTGATTACGTTCACTGGCAGTCCATTGTTAACCGGATTCCAGTTTAATCCTTCGTTCGCGGAAATAAAAACTCCGTTATCGGTACCGGCAAATAAATTGCCTCCGCTGATTGCAAGTGAGTTAACAGAAGTGTTTGTAAGTCCATTATTCACCGGGCTCCAGACATCCCCATTAGTATTTGATCTGTAAACACCGTTATCGGTGCCGGCAAAAATATAGTTTTCATTATAGGCAAAAGCATTAATCCGCAGACTTGCAAATCCATTATTGATCTGAGTCCACGAATCACCTTTGTTCGCGGATCTGTAAACTCCGCCTGAACTGGTTCCTGCATAAAGAATATTTCCTCTGGCAATTACGGTTTGAATTCTGAAATGTTCGAGTCCGTTGTTTATCTGCGTCCAGCTGCTGCCCTCATTAGCTGATCTGTATACGCCTCCGACGTTTGTACCGGCGTATAATGTATTTGTATTATCCATAGTAAAGCTGACAATTACGCCTCCGGGAGGAGAATTAAGTTTGTCCCAGTAATCCTGTGCTGACAGGCTTCCAAGAGAAATAACAAATAATGAAATTAGAAGTAACTTTTTTATCATAGCATTCCTATAAACATCTTGTTGTTACATTTGCAACATTCACGATTATAAATTAAGGGGATTAAGTTAAGGCCGCCCCGGAGGCACTCCTATTTTTGATGCAGGCGGATTATCAGTGCCGCCATCATCTCCGCCGCCTCCCAGAAGAAGCACTGCGGCCCCCCCAAATAATGCCGCACCTCCGCCGGCATAATAGTACCAGGACATACCGCCGGCTTCTTTTGCGGTAAGCTGGATTTCAACTTCATTTTCAGGCATCTTACCAAGTTCCTTTTTTACTTCCCAGAAGATCTTTTTGTCTTTGCCGGGTTGAACTCCTGCAAAATCACCGGCTGTCATCTTTAATACTTTGCTTGTACCGCTTCGTTTGTCGAGCATCACCAGATTAACATCAGCTTTTTTTTTGCTGCCAAGATCATATGTAATCTTTACCTGATCCTCATTTATATCAGTCCTGATGTTGGATATCTTATTATCAAGAGAGCGGACAGAAATTATTGAAGAATATTGAGGTTTCAGATTAATAGTTATAGTTGTTTTTTGTCCCTCTGTAATTTCCATATCCGATTCTTCCGGAGAATACTTTTCAGCTTCAGCCAATAATCTGTATTTGCCTGCTTCTACTGAAAACACTTCGCTGCCTGTCCATTCCCTGATTACTTCATCCCCTTTCAATAATTTGAAATGTGCGGTTTCAGGTACCGCAGTAACTTCAAGATCTCCGGCGGGAATAATGTAGGCAGGTTCCATATTCTCGACAACAAGCTTTTTTACATCTTCATATGGATCTGAATTTGTTGACGGGTAGAACCTTCCGCTGTATAGTTTACTGCTATCTTCAGTTGAATAAATATCAAGCGCGAAAACTCCGCTGGTATCAGCTATACTCTTCCAGCTTAGTATATACTGCACTGATAATTGTTCCATAAGTGCCCGCTGAAATTTCGTATCCTCCGGATTAAATTCTTCAACCTGCAAAGCATCTTTTAGTCCGGCGATTACATCAGATGAATAGCAGGTAAACTTGCCTGTAAAATCAGGATATTTACTCAGAGCATCGAACAAGGTATTATCTTCCTCGAGAATTGCTATAATGGGCGAATCGCCTTTTAGCAAAGGTGAGTAAAGATTTTTATATTCCACCTTGAAATTCTGGGGGTGAAGATTAATGGATGTGATTATGAATAGTACCGCCAGAGTGATAAATCTTATCATTATTCTTTTCATGTTATTTACCTACGATCATTTTTACTTCTGTCCCCCTGTTGACGACTGACCCTGCTTTAGGGATCTGAGTTATTACTTTGCCTTTATTGGCGGCAGAAATTATTTCCGAAACATTTCCTTTACCTAATCCGCTCTTTGCCAGAATTGCTTCAGCTTCACCCACTGAATGCCCTGTCAGAGCAGGCACAGTTACGGTCGCACTTTCTTCTTTCTTTTCTTCTGCAGGCGGTTTGGATTCTTTCATTGCTGAATTAACCGCAGCAATCTTCTGTTCAATAAGTTTATCATTCCCGAACATCGACGAAAGTTCTTTGTATCCGTTTAACGCATAGACATAATTTTTCTTTCTGTATTCTTTATCAAATTTGTTCAGCAGGTTTTGTTTTATAACGGGATAAATACCTGCAACATAACTGTTACCCGGATCTACATTCTCAATTTCTTTACAAAGATTATACGCAGCAACCGGATCATCATTAATTGTACTCTGAATCTTTGCCGTTAATTCATTTACTTTTATATTTTTATAGTATCCTTTGAGTTTTGAATTATCAGGGAAATACCTGATTGAGTGGTCAAGCAGCACTTCAACTTTACTAGTTTCATTTCTTTTAAGAAGACTATCCACATCTTTGATAACCGAAGCAGAAATCTGTTCCAGTTTGGATTTTGCAATAAGGTTTGATTCATGGATTTTAAGTACTTCTGAATATTTGCCCGCGGCATTCTGATCTTCCGGCATGATTAGTTTATGCAATGTCATTAACTCATCTCCTTCTTCCAATAAAAGTTCAACTCTTCTTTTTTCAAGGTCATTCAGAGATTCAAAAGATTTATTTCCGCCATATAGAAATGAGAATGCCCCGTATTCAGATAAGAGAAATCCTAACCCCGAAAGGATCAATATTGCTGCGGCCGCATAATAAATCTTGAGTCTGTATGGATGATACCTTTTTTCAATTTTGTGAGCGTCATCTTTAGAGATAACTATAGTCTCTGCTTCACTTGCCGGAACTTCCATTGTCTGCTGCTGTTTTGAACGCAGAGCATTGCTAAAATCTGTACCGGTAACAAATCTCTTTTTCTTATCCTTGGCCAGCACTTTATTCATTATACTTTCCAGCCACTTTGGAGCATTTGGAACAACCTTATTAAGCGGTTCAGCTTTTTCATTTACGATTTTATAAATAGTAGCAACCGGGGTTTCACCTTTAAAGGGGACATTGCCCGTTATGCATTCATACAAAACAACACCAAGGCTATACAGATCGCTTTGAGCATCCACTTGTCCGCTAATTGCCTGCTCGGGACTCATGTATTCAGGTGTACCTATCACCATTCCGGTTTGAGTCAGCTTAGTATCAGAAGCAGCATGAGCGATACCAAAATCAGTCAGCATAGCTTTGCCCCCCGTTGTTATAATTATATTGCTGCTTTTAATATCCCTGTGAACTATGCCTTTATTATGTGCATAGTCGAGAGCCTCTGCGATGGGAGCAATCATCTTAATGGATTCATCAATTGACAGTTTACCTGAGTCTCTTATGATATGATGCAGATCCCTGCCTTCAAGATATTGCATAGCAATGTAATGAACTCCGCCCTCGAAGCCTACATCATAGACAGTTACAATATTGGGATGATTCAGTGAAGCAGAGAGTTGAGCCTCACGCTGAAAGCGCTCGAGGAATTCCCTGTCGCGGTAGTTCACGAGATTTTTATGTATTACCTTAAGTGCTACTAACCTGTTAAGATTTTTCTGCACCGCTTTATAGACAGAGGCCATGCCTCCTCTACCGAGCTCTTCAAGTATTTCATACTTAGCCCCAAGAGCAAGCTTTATCTGTGATTCAGGGGTAATTTCACCTGTGGGAGCTTTGGTATCTGTAAGCAGACTTCCGCAATGTTTACATTTAATCGCATTTATTTTAATTAATTCATCGCAGAAAGGACAATGTTTAGTATCTTCCATATTTTTTAACCAATATTATGGTCCTTTGATTGGTTTAAGGTTGTTTATTGCTTTGGCTTAAGACAAAAAAGATTTGTTCTTGTTACAACGAATATTTCATTGTTATGGAGTAAAGCAGGAGCTGCCAAATCTTCATTAAAATTATAGACGAGTTTTCTAATACCTTTATGATTAATTGACGTCAAAAGATTTCCCTCGCAAACTAACAGATAATCCCTCCCGGCACTTACTCCGCCAAGCGGCTTCCGGATATACTCCTCCCACAGCATGTCGCCTGAAGGCCGAACAGCTGTGATCTTATGCTCATTCATTATATATGCGTTATGTAAATCATCAATTGCAGGGGGAGCAATATAGTTATGATGAATTAACGGGATTTTTGTTCTGGCGTACAAGTTTCCATCTGTATCAAGCAGCCAGTATTCTGTATTCCATTCATCTTCTGTTTGTACAGATACCAGAAGATAAATTCGCATTTCTTCATCAAGACTCATTTCAATGGGAATAAATTTTCCGGTGAGCTCTTTACTTACATGAAGCTTATCGTCAATGATATATATTGAGTTTGTTACAGCAGCAACAATGGTGGTGCCATGTACAGCAGAAATAATTTTACCCGCTTTAAGCATAAGGTTTTCAGCAGAGGGTAATGATTTAAGTATTCCGTCACTATCAGTTTCTCTGGATGCTCCAAGATTCAAAATCTCAAGAATGTTTAAATTCGGCATAGCCAGTGGAGAGTTATGCGTCATTACCGGAAGTTCAAAAGCTTTATTGATTATTTTTGTTCCATTAGTAAAGATGACCGATCTCTCAAATCCTTTTCCCAGGAAAGGATATACATAAAATTTTCTTTTTCCGGTCAGGAGATCAATGCATTGGAGAAAACCGGAAGGATCATTTACATAAAACACTTCTTCTGATTTCGATATTGTTATTTCACCATGATCTTTAACACCTTCCGCGGTTTTTGATCCATTGATGTTAAATAAATGCCATGAAGCTTCTGCCTGTAAAAGAATTCTATCATTCTTCATTAATAAATACCAGGGTATCTGACTAGTATTTATCGGAGAGCTCCATTTTACTTCCCAGAGGTCCGCATGAGGTAATGAAGAATTGAGTCTTGAATTTCGCTCAGAATTCAGGAATCTGAAACGGTAACCCTCGTTGCCGGATTCAGGTATATACTCCCTTAGAGATAATTTACTGCCCGCGGATTTTATCTCTATTGAGTTTATTTCCAGTGTAACAGGATTTTCAATATCGTTAATGTAGAATGAGTTATTCATTATTGTTGAATCATTTAACTGGCAATATTCTATTGATTGAAAAAGAAATAGTACAGCATAGTTATAAATTAAAAACAGCCGCATCCGGAATTACCTTTTTAGCAACAGGAACATAGCTTCCTGTATTGGCAAAAGTTCCGTCAGATAATCCGATCATATTACCAAAGAAGTCAGCAAAGAGGTTCGGTTTATCCATAGGAAAGAATAATTTAGTTCTGCTTGAAATTAATCCGCTATCCCACTCAGCTGCTCCGGTATTCCTGACTTTTATAAATATATGTTCAGATGTATCAGTTCTTTTTGTTGTAGAGAAATCATCAGCGAAATATCTTGGCATGAAGTGAAGGAGCATGCGGTTAAATTTCTTACCTAACAAGTTTCCGTTAACTCCAAATTTATTAGGGAAATTAAATCGTAGTTGTATCCTGCCGTTTATATCAGAAATAAAGTTTCTGATCTTTGTTTTGTCTTTTATAGGAAATTCAAATTCCATTTTAATAAGAACAACAATAATCCCGTCGAAAGTCCCCGGACTTTTAGCTAGCCCCGGAATCACCTGGTTAGAATATTCATCAGCACCAAGAGGATTAAAGAAGATATTGAATTTACCATGATCGCCCAGCTCCTGATTATTTTTCTCGGCTGCAGGCCATCCGACAAAATTTTTACGGGGTTCATCTGACTGATGCGGGATAGAATAGTCGTGTACACCATGATTAATCTTGTACTCCAATTTCTTATCATCCAATTGGCGGAACCATTCCGCCACATGCCAGTAATGTCTTGCACGTACCCCCCGATTAGCTCTCATCATTGATTCTGTATCAATACTGAAAGGTGAACCCGGTGAATAACTATCGAAGCCCGGAATTTCAGGTGAGCCATGTACAGTGAGTTCAATATATTCATCAACAAGACTTCCTCCGTGACCAACTTCATGCGCAAATGTAAAGAATCCCCTGAGATTAAAACTTACCGGTTTACCGGATGCATCAGGACGAACAACATTAAACAAAGGGGCATTATCGGTCTCACCCAATACTCCTTCACCGGAATCTGAACGCATGAATCCTCTTACTCCTCCCGGGTCAGTGGTATCCCTGAAAATGCCCAGTTCGTAATGAGACTTTGATTTAGGAAGATCCTGTGAGAACCATATTACCTTTGATTTGAATTTTTTATCAGCAGGACTTATGGGAAGTACAAATGCATTGCCCGGATTAAATGTTATCGATGAAACACCAGTAGTAATATCAGGGCCATTCCATCTATGCAGAAGATTTAATATTGCGGTTTCTACCCAATCTTTTGCCGCATTTCCGGTCAGGTTCAGAGGTACTGCTTTTGGATTGAAAGATGCTTTGATAGAAGAATTAAAATTAAAGAAAAGTCTCAGGAAAATAATGCACATTCCAATTTCAGTTACACCATCAGTATCAATATCGCAGCACCTGAGCCGGATCATATCATATCTGCCTATCTGCTTGAAAATTACATGATCCTGTTCGAATAAAGGCTGAACTTCACAAAACGTACTTTTAACCGGCGCCGGGAGCCGGGGACGTTTAGTTCCAGGAGGCACAAAAGTATTATTAGATGAAAAGAGATCAACAATTGCAACAGCGGCACGCGCACCGGTTACTTCGCCCTTACCTTCTACAGTTCTTTTGTCAAATGCTTCAAAGAAATTACCCTGTGTGATTACAAGTCTTGTCCAGTCAGGATAATCTGAAATATAATTTCTTGTAGTTTCATCTTTCGGCAGCTGTGTAAAAAATCCCAGATTATTCCCCGTAAAAGTGTTGATTGTGTTTCCATTTATAAATGCTTTACCATCAGGTTTAAATAATCCTTCTGAGGACAGGTCACTACTGTTAGGGCCTGAACGCGAAAAAGTGTTACAGAATATGGCTGCCCTGTTTTCTGCTTTGTTATCCGGAATCCAATTTATTGGATTCAAATTTTTATCGGTGAGAACGATATCATCGAGACTGAATAATAAAGGAGCGGTGTCCGTTGTTGATTCCTTTGCAAGGTCCTCGAACTTGCCCATTTTTGCGGGAGGCTTACCGGAACCACCTGAAAGCTTTGTGAAGTAAGTTTTAGATTTCCAGAGAACAGGCATATCATAAAATCTCAGGCGTTCAGCATCGGCAGTATTTCTAGCGGTGCCGCTGACATAAATCCTTGAGCCATCCTTTTTTGATTCTATAAAAGTGTTTGCATCAGTTCTAAACTGAAGCAAAGGTTTAACTCCGGATGAAGTATTCTGCAATATGAACGGCACACACTGGCAGCCTTCGGTGTTTGTTAACCAGCTTGATTTTATTTCCGGTGAACCGCCTGTTTTTGTAGAATCACTAAAAGCTTCCAGCAGAATTGCAGGAATACTTTTTTTATCTTTAAGCAGTCTGTCGAAATATTGAAACTTGAAAAAACTCCAGTGAGGATCTAACGTCAGGTTAATTGGAGAAGCTTCAGAACCTATATTTTCTATGCTAAGATTCTCAAGGTTAATAAATTTTTTTTCGGTGTTATCAAAGTTTGATACGGCAGTAGATAAAGTCCAGTCAGTATTTTTAAAATCAAATGTTAACGGAAGATTAAATACCTTCCCTTCATTTTTAACTTTGTTCTTTACCTGGGATTCACTTATAAGCTCATCCTTGTTTGAAAGATCTTTGGGAACAGAGATGAACTTGCTTTCGGCAAATCTGAATTCAATTGAAAAAGCTTTCTTCTCTCTCAGAACCTGCATAAATACCTGCCCGTCTTCCCTTTCTAAAGTTTTCGGTTCCTCAGTATTATCCTGGAACTTCAGAATAAAAGGAGAACCTTTCGGGAATGCTCGTTCAGCCTCTTCAGGTGTTTTATAAAGGAATTTCAGATGAACACGTACTGCAACTCCCGATGGTAAAGGTAAAGGTTCTGCTGGAACCGGATTACGTTTAAAAAATCCTTTTGGATAAAGATCACAGTCGGCTTTTACACATTTAAGCTTTTTTGGGTGGCATTTCAATTCCGGTTCTTCACCTTCATCGAAGAATAAAATTTCCACACGTCTGTCAATAGGATTTTCAGTTTCCGTTTTCGATTCACTTGCAGGATGGTTTTCTCCGCATCCCACAATCGGAGCGGGATGAGGAAGATCCTTCTTCATAAATTTTAGTTTGGCTCTCTTTTCATTCAGACCATCTTCAGTAATTCCCATTACGATCAGTAGTTCAAGCGTATACATATCAAAGAAGGCACCCCAGGTTTGCTTACCCATTTTGCCGTCTTCATCAATCTTAGTAAAGCTGCGGGTGAATTTACTCTGATGGACTTTAGATTCGATGAATTCGAAATTATATCTTTGCTGGAATTTAAGAATTGCAGATTTTGAAGGGTGATTCATTGAGTTTGTCTTCTCACCGGGATCGCAGTCGAAATCAAAGTTAAAGGTAATCCATTTAAGTATCTGCTGGACATCCTCAACCTGGTTCTTATCGAGGGAGGAGTCCACCCATTTTGAACGTTCCCCCATGAACATAAAGAACACATTTTCCGCACGTTTTTGTGAAAGGGTAAGGTTATACTCTTCGCTGCCTTTTTTATCTGTATGCCCGGCAATAAGAATGCTCTGTTTGAATTCCAATTTCCCGGCGTGTTTAAAACAAGCAAACAGTACTCCTATTCCCGTTATGCGGTTCTGTTCAGTTGAACCTGGAACGGGAGGTTCTGTACCATAATCCGGTAAAAGTACAGCGCTATCAAAATGAAAGTTAATATCTTCCATTTCGATAACAGTCACTTCTGATCTCTTCAGGGTTAGCTTATTTAGTTCCCCTGAAAGCAGATCAGTAATTTTGTTTTTGGCTTCATTCAGTTTGAATTCTACTTCGTTTGACATTAAGATGTGCTGATATTTGATTATATCTCTGGAGTAATTAGCCTGAATTCTGTACTAATCCCGGAAGACGCAGTGAATATTTCCCTGCTGGTACTTTTTCTATTTTTTTGTATCCCCTTGAATCAAGCTTTCCCGATTCCACTTTCCCATTGGGAAGGAAGATGATGTATTCTGCATTGGCGAGAGGTTTTCCATCGGAATCCTTAAGCTCCAATTCAAGGAAGTCTTCAATATAAAGCAATCCGGATACGGCTTTATTTTGTCCTGTCCGGCATTCAAAGTAATATCCCTCAACACTTTTGCGCGGGTCTGTTCCGGATTCAGATTCTTCGGGTTCAAAATCATTGGAAACTTCGGATTCAACCTTGTTTCCTTTAATAACTGCATCAAAGTTTTTTATTGCTGCTTCTGATCCGTTAATATTTTTTCTGTAAATAATGATAGAAGCTGCAGTACCATCTTTATAACCCTGAGCCTCAACACTTAATTTAACTTTATCTCCCGGCTTAGTAATTTCTTTTGACCATTTAGCATTGAATAGATTAACAATTTTTGCTGTACCTTGCCCGGGCTGCTGACTATCTCTGCGGATAGAACCATCAGAACCAAGGCTTCCCATGGAATGTTGATTATCGGGATGAGTAAGTTCATAATTAATTCCGCTAACCGGAGTACCGGCTCTATCAATAAATTCAAATTCAAGCCAAAAGCCTTCTTTAGTTGAGCTTTCTTTATAATATTTAACTGCAGCACCCGCGCTGGCAGCTGCCATTTGAAGGGCACTGCTGCCAAGATCTGCGACAGGATTTCCGACTGTATTAAGCACCGTTTTGAGCAGGAGCATAGCTTCAGTTTTTGCTACATTTAACACCGTTGATTTTGCATCGTTTTCACCTGCCGTATCGGCTGCAGGTGCACCGGCAGAAGCTCCCCCGCCGCTGCCGCTGCCGCTTCCTCCAGACCCGATGAGAACAGTAGGACAACCCATAATAATTGAATCGGGTGGACCAGCACATATCAGCATATCACCCATTCTTGCTGCAGGGGCACCACCTATAAGAACCATAGGGCTGCCGAGGGCTATTGGTCCACCTACATGCGGAGGCGGAGGAACACCAGGATTAAGCATAGGACATACATGCATATCGCCAATACGGGCTGCAGGCATGCCGCCTATAAGGACCATCGGAAAGCCAACGACGATCACTCCTCCATGAGCAGTTGGATCACCAAGACGTGCTGCAGGTTGCCCCATTATGTTTTCCTTACGTTAATTAATTTGAACTGGGAGTCCCTTAATAGTATTTGGCCCTGTTGCCTGTACTGTGACCATTGTACCTTTTACTTCCGTATTCATTCCCGCCTCTATTGTTAAGCTTAATCCTTTTGATTTATGCTCTATGTTTGCCTCTGATGTAACATTATTTCCTTTCTGCTTGAAATCCAATTGTGCTTCGCTGGTTATATTCAGTGCTTTAGATTTCATATCACTGGCGGCATTCAGGGTAATATCGTCAGCTTTAACTGAAAACTCCGTATCAGATTTAGCTACAATCTTTTTCGCTTTCATCTGGATCTCACCTTTTGGAGCAAGAAGATCGATAGAGCCCTCCTCGGATTGAATAACAATTTTGTCGTTTGTAATGTCAAGCAGGAATATATTCTTCTGATCCTTATCAGATATCTGGATAAGCTCGCCGCCGTCAGTATCATCAATAATTATTGAATGCTCTTTTTTACTGAAGATTGCCATAGAAGTATTTTTGTCATCCATGTGGATGGTATGACCATCTTTGGTATATATTGAAACATACTGTTCTTTATCATCCATAATGATAGTGTGCTTCTCCTTTGTAACGATCTCGACTTTATCATCTTTATCATCAAAGAATATTTTGTGTGAATCAGCGGTTTGAATAAGTATATGGGATTCATCCTTTTTATCGTGAAAAACGATTTGATTACCGGATGCTGTTCTGACAATGTTATCAAGCTTATTTTTATCTGCAACCGGAGTGGCTTGTGACGGATTGGGGATTGTTCCCAAACCTACAGGCCTATCGACATTTCCGTCAACACAAGCCCATATTAGTTCTGTGCCTATCCTGTTCGGGAAATGTATTCCGTATCCTGATCCGGAACTGCTTTGCTGTAATCTGATCCACTGTGAGGCTTCTCCGTTTTTTGCATCAGTTACATCAAAGAACATTTTTGATTTATACCTGCCGTGCTCATCAATAAAAATCTCTTCACCGGCAGGTCCGTCTATTCTCCCATTCATAACTCCTGAGATTCTGGGGACTGGTGTAGTGCGTTTTGGGCGGTACTCTATTGTCCCCGGAATGGCTGCAAAATTACATTCAAATACCGGTTCAGGTTCCAGATCCGTTACCAGGTTAGCAAATATTCCGTATTGCGCACCTTTAACTGAAATACTTGTAATAATATATTCTGTATTCCAGCTTTCCCGGTAATGTGTTGTCATTTTGAATTTGTGTCCCGCACGGAAAAGTCTGCTGTCGCAAACACCCTTATATAAAATACTATCGGTAATAAATTCCTGGTTTCTTATTCGCGCGAGTAATTCAGCATCTTTTTCATTCTCGAAGTTGTCACCATAATCATAATACAGGCCGGGAAGTTTAGGATCTATCTGACTCTTTCCCACAAGCTGTTTTTCAGGGAAAAGGTAATTGTAATCCTTCAGCTGCACAGCTCCTGTAACTACTTTTTCTTTGCTTATAAAATCGAAGATGGATTCACTATCTCCCGGTGAATCTATGTTCTCATTAAATCCAACCGGCTCGCCTGAATGAATCTCCGGAAGTTTTGATTTTGAATCTGTAAATACTGCTACATCTGTGTCGCCGGAGTTATCGAAATAAAAATAGATGCCAAAATGCTCGAGGCGTCTTTTAAGAAAATTGAGGTTTGTTTCCCTGTACTGAACAACATATTCCTGCTTTGGGTAAGTACCTTTAAGATCAATTTTGTAGCTGCTGCTTTTGAGTCCTATATCCGAAAGTAACTCTTTAATAATATCATCAATTTTCATTTCCTGGTAGATCTCATTCTGGAATACAAGATTCAGCCGCCAGAGTTTTGGGACCAGCGTTAATTTATAAAAAGTATAATCGTCTGTGCGGCCATATTGTTCGAATGATGAAATGATTCCGTTTATCTTCTCAGGATCTTCTTCCCCCCTAATGAGAGAAAACACGGCAGGTTTGTTAAGGATCTTTGATGAATCGAGGGATGGGTCTTTGCAGACAATTTCTATCCTGTACTCATAGATGCCTAAGATTTCTTCTTCACCCTGGAATCTAAGTACTCCTATAGTATCATCCTCTATTTCAGATAGTTTTATTTCATAGTATGGTTGATTTACCTGCTGATGGAACATAGTAACCTCGGTTTCTGTCGGAAATGAATACTGTTGATTTTATAGGTTGTTGAATTAACAAAATGCCCCTTGGTTCGGGTATGGTGCTTTGCTACTCTTGCGGGGTGTTTGCATTTCGCTGGCGTAATCGCGATTGTTGATCAGGAGAATTCGTAAACGAATTGGTCTGATTCATCTTTTTTTATCGTGAGCTTTGATGGACTGCTGCCTTCAGCAAGGAAGCCGAGCATTTTCACAGATATTTCGGGAGCGAGTTTTTTATCAACTATTGCATCGATATTTCTTGCACCGGTCTCAGCCCTGGTACATAAGGCAACTATTTCATCTATCACACTCTCGTCGAACTCGAGTATGAGCTGCTGATTATTTAGTAGTCTCTGTTTAATTTTAGATAACTTCATTTCAACTATTGGGCGCATTACTTCTGCAGTTAGCGGAAGGAAGACAATCGGCTTAAGCCTGCCAAGAAATTCGGGTCTGAAGTACTGGTTCATATATGGTCTGAGTTCTTCCAAGAGTTCCTCAGGATTTACCATACCAGCGGTATACTTTTCGAAGAGTACTTCCGATGCAAGATTAGAAGTCATAAACATAATTGTATTAGAGAAATCAATGTTTCTTCTGTCAGCATCCTGCAGCATACCTCTATCGAATACCTGCATAAATAAATCTATAACAGAAGAGTTGGCTTTTTCAATTTCATCGAGCAATACAACACAGTATGGTCTTCTTCTCACGGGTTCACTTAAGGCGCCCCCTTCACCGTACCCAACTAAACCAGGGTCAGCACCTATGAGCCGCGAAGTGTTATACTCATTCTGATATTCAGTCATATTAAGTGTGACCATAAATCGTTCATCTCCGAACAGAACTTCAGCAACTGCCCTGGCGAGTTCAGTTTTACCAACTCCGCTGGTGCCTATCAGGAGAAACACACCTATAGGACCTTCTTCTTTTTTGATTCCTATCTTAGCACCCCTGATTGCATCCGCAATCTGTTTGATTGCATGATCCTGGCCAACGACTCTTTTCTTAAGATCCTCTTCAAGATTTAATAAGGTGGTCATTTCATCTTTGGTCATGTTGCCAACTTTAATACCCGTCCATGATTCAATTACTTCAGCTACTGTGGCTGCAGTAACTTCAGCAAATACCTGCGGGCGACCGTGCTGCAATGGTAACAATTCTTCTTTGATTTTTATAATTTCCTGTATAACTGTTGTTTCATCCAATGATGCAGTGCCCCCGTTACCATTTCCATTGCTGCCATTAGTGCGGTTATAACGTTTCTTTCTCAATTCCATTAATTTCTGAGTCAGCTCACTTTCCTTTATCCATCTTTCTTCATCATTCTTAAGTTCAGTTTCGAGCTGAAGCTTTTTATCTTTTAAGTCCATCAATGACTGCTGGTTCATAACCAGTTCCATATCATAATCCTTCTGCTGAGAATTAATTGCCATGCTAAGGGATTTTAGTTTACTGTTGAGTAGTTCCAGTTTTGATGGTTTGCTCGTGAGTGACATTTTAACTTTAGTTGCAGCGGTATCTAACAGGTCAACAGCCTTATCAGGCAGCTGCCTGCCTGCAATATATCTTCTTGATAATTTCACCGCGGCTTCAACTGCTTCATCTGTTATATATATATTATGATACTCTTCATATTTATTTTTTATGCCGCGCAGCATGAGTATTGCTTTATCATTTTCAGGCTCTGCGACGTGGATCGGCTGGAATCTTCTTTCAAGCGCAGCATCTTTTGCAAAATATTTATTGTACTCCAGGTAGGTTGTAGCAGCGATAGCACGGAACGATCCTCTTGCAAGTGCGGGTTTTAACAGGTTAGCGGCGTCTCCTCCACCGGAAGACGCGCCTGCCCCGATCAAGGTATGGGCTTCATCGATAAACAATATAGCCGGTTTAGGTGAATTCATTATTTCATTTATTACCGCTTTTAATCTTTTTTCAAATTCACCACGCATCTTAGTCCCCGCCTGTAATGCCCCAAGGTCCAGCGCGTAGATCTGATTGTTCTTAAGAGTATCGGGCACTTCATCTGCGGCTATTTTGAGTGCGAGTCCTTCTACCAGCGCAGTCTTACCAACTCCCGGTTCCCCAAGTAATATCGGGTTAGATTTTTTTCTTCGCGAAAGGACTTCAATCATCTGGATTATCTCTTCATCTCTTCCAAGTATCGGATCTATTTTTCCATCCTTTGCCTGCTGGGTTAAATTTGCGGTATAAAGATCAAGCACTGTCCCTCCGGGAGGAATTTCCGCGGCTTCTTCTCTTGTGACAACTTCGGATGATACAGATGCATCCTCGACAGATCCCTTCACAATATTATAAAAATCTTTACGAAGCTGTTCTTCAGAAACAGAGGAAAGGATATTCATCAATCCGCTGCTGATTATCTGTTCAGAAGCTATAAAGACTTCGAACAACGTACCGCTGCGTATTTTATTTTCATGATGATGAACCGAACTTACCATCCACGACTTTTCAAGAAGTTCAGTGAGTAAAGGAGAAAGCTTTGGTTTTCCGGCATTTCCTGAAGTAAAAGTATCGAGGCTTTTTACTACGATTGACTGCACCCGGCTTGTTTCAACGCCGAAGTGTTTTAATATCAACGGGACATCCCCCTGCCCATCTTCAAGAAGAGAATTCAGAAGATGATCAAAAGTTATCTCGTAATGGCCTCTGCTAATTCCTGATCCTGTTGCTGTATCGAGATTACGTACAAGATAGTTGTTTAATTTTAATAGTAGAGATTTTAAATCTTTTCCCTGCATTGCTCCTCCTGTTATTTGTTAAGCAGCTGCTTTTAGTTCTTCATAACTCATATATACTTCAACACGCTCCTTCTGCGGTTTACCAAGCCATGTTGTTTTACCGAGCTGAGCATCTTTATCAAATTCTACAGATGATATACTTGTGCTGTTAATATTTAATTTGAGATCGAATTCTAATCCGTCATTTACAAACATCTTAAGTAATTCATATATCTTCATCATATAATTGTTCCCCGGTATAAAGTGCTTATAATCCTGATAATCTATTTCACTAATCTCTATACAAATTCGTCCCATATAATCCAGAATTGTTTCACCAATAAAAGTATTCTCACCTAATCTTGTTTGGGATTCTCCCAATGCTGGTCTTTCAGTTAATTCAATCCATTGAGGAATAAACTCACGGATATTTATGCTATATTTTGGGAAAAGGTATGATAGTATTATTTTAAGACTTGCCTTGTTCCTGACTCTCTGACTAAAGAGTCCGCTGAATTTCAGCAGAGTAAAATCATTCAGCTCAGAATGAATATGCGGATTGAGATCCTTACCAGAGAAAGAAAAGATCCTTTGAGAAACGCTTTGATTTTTCTTTTCATTTATAAACAGATAGAAGCGATACTTTTTCCAGGATTGATAATAGAGCCAGTAGAAGCGGTTATTAAATACATCATAAAATGATTGTAAAGGAACATTATTTTCACCCAGCGATCTTAACTGCAGAGGAATCTGTTCATGATAGCATCTGGGTAATGGCGAATTAACTCCATATAATCCAAGGAAGTTGAGGGTGAATGTTATTTCATTCTGTTTGCACTCAACAGCTCTGATGTCTCTCGGGGGATATTCATAATTTTCAAATGGTTTGAACCGGAGTCCGGACTGATCCAGCATAAAATCTTTTCTGTCAGGATAGTCCTGCCGTGTCAGGAGTTCAGTAATCCACACTGCCTGCCATACATGATAGGAAGGGCCATTATTTATGAGTTCATCCAGGATTAATTTGTTCATAATTTTTCTACCTACGAGAAGCAAAGCGAATTACACTGTTGTTAGTCTTCCGATGAGAGGATCCCAGGTATAATGTTTTTCCGTACCGATCTCTGTAATTTTAAGAAAGACAAAAGAATTAAGTGTGACATATTGTGAAAGAAAGGCGTTTAATACCATTCCGAACAAATATATATCTCCTTCCCCGTTTTCAAATTCTTTGGGATCTATTTCAATATGAAACTCTATCCCCCTGACCACACCCTGATTCATTACTTTACTGGTAAGTTTAGGTGGTTTTATTTCCCTGATTCCCTCAATACGTTTCTTATTTGAATGGTTATGTTTTTTCTGCCAGTTATAAAGATTCAGAACACTTTTCAAAGTATCCGTATCGGCTAGAGTAGTAAAGCTGAATGACAGATGTGAAATGAGAGACCATAAATAGTTTTTTCTATCCGGTGATTCAAGTACTTCACTTGGAACGGTAATGTTTGAGGCTTCTACTCCCGGCGGAAAATCAAGAGGTTCCCTTATAGATCCGGTTTCAAGATACGCAGAAGGAAGAAAACCATTTGAAAGAGTAGCCTCAAGGTTTAGTATTTCTTTAGGAAAATTTTCGAGTTCCATACCGGGACCAAAAATTCTGATGTATGTTTCAGTCATGTCACTCTGAAGAGGACGTCTGAATATTGAATAAAATCTTTTATAGTCATATTCGGGACGGCTGGAATCGAGTACATCGTGTGAAGTAATAGGAATGTATATGTACTCCTGGGAACGGTCTTCGCTTATTCCGTTTACTTTATCGACGGAATATATTTCCCTGCTTTTTCTTCTGTACAAATCAGGGATGACATAATACTCAGGCAGGCGCTGAGTAATTGCAACTTCTTCAGTTGCCCTGGAGAATAGATTAATAATCGGCACACAGTTAATAAGAATATTTTCAGAGTCAGGATATTTTTCCCTTGAGAGTTTACGATTAAAATCAATTTTGATCTCAATAATATCCGACTCTCCTGTACTTATGAATTGCTGCAGACCAAGTATATTTATGAAGAAGAACTTCTCCGGGAAGGAAAAATATTCCTGGAGTAACCTGAAGCCTATAAATGATTGTTTTGAATAAGGCAGTAATGAATACTCCTCATTGTCATCCAAATCTCTTACCAGCTCCGGTACTTCAATCCTGAAATCCTGAATACCGTAATATGATGATTTTTCATTGCTGAATTCCCTCACGGAAATTGTTGTGACGAAATTATTCAGATAATAATGCAGGTTATATTTAACTGAGGCAGCACCGTGAAGATAGATATTAAAATGATCCATCCTGAGTGTGTTATAATCTACATTCCTATCAAGTTGAAGCCGCAGGATCAATGAAGAGGTACCGTAATTAGATTCGACTACTTTAACTTCTTTTAATTTGATTGGACGCAGGAGAATATCCTGAGTTGTCCTGAAAATAAAATCAGCTGGTTCTTCCTTTTCAGTAATACGGCTGCTTTCATCTGGTCCCGCCTGCACTTTATATTTTACCCTGAATTTACCAGCTGGAGTTTGGATTTCACTTGCCCTATTTATAAGAATAGGTTCTGTGAACGCTCCTGTTTTAATCCTGGCCTGCAGAATGGCGCATGCAGGAAAAGCTTTAAGCAGATGGGGAAATAATATTTCGAGGATACCTCCTGCTATTTCGGGGAATTCATCATCGAGGCGTTCATGTATTCTGCCCGCGAGAAAGGCAAAGCCTTCAAAGAGCCGTTCAACAAAAGGATCTTTCTTTTCTCGTTCACTAAGATGTAGTTTTGATCCCAGAGTGGGATGTTTTTTAGCGAACTCGTTGCCTTCGGTTTGAAGGAAATTGTATTCGCGTTCAAAGTATTTATCTGAACTCATTTTACTGCATTTTCCTTTTAAGGTGAGTCTCTTTCCTGGATTACTTTTGTCCAGCCGGTGGTGGAAAACTCTGTTAGAAGAATCTCTTTGTTACTGCTATCCTTAATTTTAATAATTACCTTCAGAGATGCTCTTAGTGTTTTAGGGTCAAAGGCTGACTTCTCTATCTTTACCTCACCAACGCGGGGTTCATATTTAAGTATTACTTCTTTCAATTCTTTTTTTAGAGCGTCAATAGGATTTCCCTCTTCACGATATAGCTGCATTATGTCAGACATCCCAAAATCCGGAAGATGAAGAACCGATCCTTTTCTTGTTGTTAGAATCATTCTGAGGTTTTCGATAATACTTAGACTCAGTTTCTGTTCTTCAGAAAGATTCTCAAATTGCATGAAGTCTATTTCATCAGGATTTTTATTCTCATAGGTGAATTGTCCAACGAGAATATTATAGAGACTAAGATTTTCCATGTTAGTATAATTAATAATTTAAGTAAAACTTTTTTTATAGATGGGAACACGTCTTTTAACTGCAAAGGCCTTGCTAAAGGCGTGTTCCTTAAGAAGAGGTAAGAACGTTTAACGCATTCCAGCTTCGACGAAATAGCCCTGATCTGCATGCAGAGTTTTAGCTGTCATATGCTCCCAATTATAGGTAACTGCAACTAATTGAACCTGTTCCAGATGGCCCACCTCCTCTTCTTCCCCCTCGAATGAGGAAGGCTGCCAGTTCTTTATTGAAGCAATCCTCGCATTTTCCAGTGTGTACTTAAAATAGGGAGTTTCTGAACCCGTCTTCTCACCTATTTCATATAGGATCACCTCAACTTTCTTAAGCTCTGCACCTTCTGTTAAAGTCTTCCATAACAGCGGTGTTATTTTATCAATTTGTTTAACAATAGAAAACTGTTCATACTCACGGCTGCCTGAGGGAACTACTGATCCTCTCTGAAAAGGCAGACGGCATGCCTGTGAAAATTCATAAGCAATACTGCTTTTATTTGCGCGTGGACCCGGTAATTCGCTTCCACCATCGTCATAAAATATGACTTCACTTTTTACGGCCATAAAGCACCTCCATTATAATTATAGTTACTTGATTTGTGTTAATGTTTAGAAAAGTTGATTAGGAAATAAATTCTAAATCAGCGGAGAATTACTACATACCTTAAGGATAATTTTATTTTTCTTTACCTGAATGATAGGCTACCAGTCTTAAATTAACATCCATTCCTGTGATAGCAACGTGAGGTCTGAACTCGGCTGTGATCTGAAAAAATCCTGGTCTTTCAGGCAGTTCATTAACTTCAAGGTTATAGGAACGGAGCGGTTTTTCTGCAATGATCTTCTCAGCGGGATTAGGCATATCTACAACAAGTGTATCAAGCCAGGTTTTCATATCTTTCTTTATATCTTCAGCACCTGCATTCTTACCAACAAATACAAGCTGCCTGTATTTAAGATAATGTGCTATTCTTGTTACTAACATAGTGTACTGAAGTCTTGCACCAACAGCATAGTTAGCAGTGGCGGCAGGATCGTTCTTTATCTGTTTTGGTCTGTTCACTGAAGGCGTTTCGAAGAAAGCTGCATAATCTGTACGATCCCAGTGAGCAAGAGGGATAAATCCCAGATCGCAAAGCTCCTGATCTTTTGCCTGGCCAACAGAGGCTTCGACAGGTACTTTTAATTTCTTCTGGCCGTTCTCTTCATAAGTTGGTACAGGAAGATTTTCAACTTTACCTCCGGATTCAACTCCGACTATTTTAATACCCCATCCCCACCTTTCAAAACTTCTTACCATATTTGAAGCTAAAGCAAAAGAAGCATTGCACCAAAGGCTCTTATCTTTGCCGTTTGTATACACACCTTCGCTATAGTTAAAGTTTTTAGTAGGTTCGGAATCCGCATTATAAGGCAGCCGGCCTAAGAATCGTGGAAGAGCGAGTCCAATATATTTAGATCTGTCATCATCTCTGAAAGCTCTCCAGGAAGCATATTCAACACCTTCATTAACCTGTTCAACAAGGAACCTATTATTCATAACATTGCCCATGTTCTTTTCGCCAAAGAACTCGTGGCTTGCATTCCCTATAAAAGGTATCTGTGCTGATTCCGAAAGTACAGATAAATGCTGAAGCAGTGAAATATCCTGAGGTGAATTACTGAATGCGAAATCTGAAACCAGCGCGGTATATGAGTGTCCTCCTACTTTATCATATGCTCCCCAATATATGTGATGCCATAAACCTGAATCTTTTTCATATCCTTCACCAATAGCAGCATCATTCAGATCTTCATACAGCTCTTCTTTAGTTACATCAAGAAGTTCAAATTTTACAGGCTTGCTGAACTCAGTATTCTGTACGAGGAACAATAATCCACGCCAGGTAGATTCCAGTTCCTGAAAATCCTGATTATGAAGTATCTCATCCATTTGTGCGCTCAGCACAGTATCGATATCAGCTATGTATGAATCAACCAGTGCTCCGGTTATTTTGAATACCTGAGATTCCTTACCAATTTTGCTGATGAACTCAGCAACAGCAGTCTTCTTTGATTCGTCAAGCATTGAGACCAATCTATCAACCGAACTCACCTCCTGTCCCTGATCAACAGCAACGTTTGTTACTTTTTCGTTATCCATTTTGTTCTCCATTATATACTTTTAAATTTCTTGTTATTCTTTTTTCTCAGCAGCCTGCCCAACACCGAGCTTAGCCATCAGATCCTCAATACTGCCGCTGCCGTCCTTAAGAACACCTTCCAGGGCTTTCTTAAGATTTGCATCTCTCAGGACAGATAGTTTAAGTTCCTTAAGTCTTTCTCTTGCCTCAAGAAGTTTCTGTAAAGGTTCTACCTTCTTAATAATCTCATCAGGATGAAAATCTTTGATGTCCTTGAAGTCAAGATTGATTTCCATCTTAGCATCCGGATCATCTGAAAGTTTATTCTGTACTGTAAGGTTTAACTTCGGATTAATATCAGTCATAGCTCTCTTAAAATCTCCTTTGTTACCGATTGTTCTTAACCGGCGGTCTTTAAGAGCTCCTTGCTTACCGGGTTCACTCTTGCTGAAATTACCGGGAATAAGCAGCCTGTAATCCAGTTCAACGCTTTCCTTCGCATCACTGCTTGGAAGTATTGCTACTTTTACGCGCTGAGCTATTTTGGGTGTAATTGGTCGTGCCATATCTTTTACCTCGTTATCTAGTTTGTTTTGTTAAATTAAGTGCTAACACTCCGTTGTATTTTGCCAATTGATAAAAAAGCTCTTCCTGCTCAGCCATAAGAGTTCTGCTGATATTCTCATCTTTAGTATGGGAAATAATTTCTTTATTAATCATGTAATGAAGCTGCCATAATGATGTGCAAAGAGAGGGTTCCCACTGAGAAAGATTTAATTGATCTATGAGCTGTTTAAGCTCGAGAGTAACTGCTCTGGCCAGGTTATATTCTTTATGCTTATAACAGTAATCCGCCATATTCAGTCTTCTTAAGAATTTTCCCTTCTTACGCTCATCACCATTCAGGCCGGCTTGCATCTTCATTAAATTGTTTTCAAAACTTTCCTGCGGATCATTAAGTATATTATTATAATCTTCCATTATGCTATTATAAATCTCATCAACTATAATAGAGTGGTTGTTAGTCGTGTTCCTGATTTCAGCGTTCCGCCTGTTAATGATTTCCTCGCTCAGCCATTTTGTTGTCTGAGAATCAGCAAAGGGGGTCTGTTTGTCTTTAAACTTGAGATGCTGAAGATCTTTGATTCTATTTAATAGAGCAGATAAATGATCTTTAACATCCTCTGCTGATTGTTTATAACTTCCTCCTTTTGCTTCAAGAGAAAGTATAAGATACCTTTGTGCATCTATCCAAAATCTGAAGGTGCTATTCTCTTTAATGAATTCACTTTCAATTCTGGAAATCAGCAGATCAGTATCGCCCTTTGAGTACCAGTCCTTTATAAGCGCCTGTATAACTTTATTCGGTAATTCAACCTGGGTATTACCGCCATTATCAGCTGGACGGATAAGGCTGCTCCATTGAATGATTCTGCTGACAGCAAATATTCCGGGGAATTCAGGTACACGCTGTTTCTTAATTCCATCTTCTTCATATTCAAAGAGCAAAGAGATGTTTCTTCTAAGCTGAACCGTTATATCTTCTTCCGAGATTGAGGAAGAAACTGCTGGCTGTGACGCGGATTTAATTTCAGGTTCCGGTTTCGAAGTCTGCTGAACAAATTCTCTTGCAGGAGAAACAGGTGCAGGGGGCGGCGGTTCTTTTTTGTCTTCTTTTACTAAAGGTTCGCTCTGGACTTGTGCGGACTCAATCAGAGAAAATATAACCTCACCTAATGGTTTAAGAATATTCTCATTCCCAGGTAAAATGATACTGCATTCAACAGTTATATCATTAATCAATCTCTCGCATTCATTAAAATCATTAAGATTACTTTTATCAACCTGTTCCTTTTCCAGGAACTTTGTAACCCTTGAACTGCTGAGGAACTGCAGTGCCTTCTGTTTGTGAGCCTGGTTAGAAGGAAATAAATCAGCACCAAATCTCTTTAGCAAAAAAAGGATTATATTTAAGCCCAGATTGAAACCCTTTATACCCTCAGTTCTGTAGAAGGCAAATGAAAGCCAGGCAGCAGCTTTTATATCCTTGCTTTTATCTTTAAGAATTAGAGTGCAGAGTTCTACCCATTTTTTGTAATCAGGTACCGGTTTGGGAATTTCCATATTCAACTTGAAATACTCAGCATCATTTGATGCATCAGTACCAATCGGGGCACTCCCGGAAAGTGGTTCGATGTATTCTGAAACACTATCAGGTATTTCTATTTCTGTTAATTCAGGCATCGCTTTTACTCTTTAGATTCTTAATTTCTGTAACAAGATTTTCTAAATCAGCTTCATCATTGAACATATCCACGGCCGAATTGTCGTGAGTTGGTCCAAATAATGAATTATTCAGGTTTATTACTTCGGTATTATCAGGATCAAAAAGATGATAATACTGCAATCCTAAATGATGGAATGAAAAGTAAATTGTGTGTTTTATATTACCCTTAGACCAGAATACCGCAGGCAGCAGATGGTCATTGATAACGTTTGTAATCAGTAACATAATTACACCGAGGGTATATGCAAATTGCTCATCTGTTGAATCTATAAAGAGCTTTATACCCGGTGAGCCGTTCAGATGCAGATTAAACAGATTTGTTTTGAATGCTTTTATGAATGAGGGATTATTTAAGGTGGTCTTCCAGAATGCCCTTTGGGGAATATGTAAATACTTCTCAAATTTTTCAGTGTAGTCATCATCGGAAGTATACATTGTAATTGATGCTGATTCATCGCTTATTATTCGTATTATGTTACCGGCCATATTTTTTATCTGCTCTAAAGGATTTGAAAGCATCAAAGGCAGAAGATTATAATGATCACGCTTTATCGAGGAAAAAGGTAGTGTAGCAAAAACAATGAAGGGATATTCTCTTTTGCTCTTATCATATCCGGCTTCAATAGTACCTGCGATCAGATTGGGTGAATCAGTGAATGGGTATATGAAGTTATAGACTGGTGAATTTCTATAAGCATGCTTCCAGCCTTCTTTCATCTTTTTCTTTCCAAGCTTTATGCCCTTCTGTATCCAGTCATCTAATTTTAGTATTTCAGGTCCTCCAGCGTTATACTTAATAAAGTCATTATATTGAGGGAGTTTACCAAAATAGCCGGCGGTTAATTTTGAATCAAATTTCATAAAAAGATCAGTGGTTAATTTCACAACTGGAATCCCCCAATCCCTTCTCTTGAAAAGAGAAGGGATATCTAACCCTCTTTTGAATACCGAAAGTATTCAGGGGGAAAGAGGGATACAGGTGAGTGCAATTGATGTAGTAAATTCTAATTCAGCTTATCCGGAAGATGGAATGATTTAAAGAAGTCAGGAGCAAAGGGATTTTTAGAGCCTGCTGCATTCAGGGTATATCTTACCAGCACATCATATTTGTTCTCATTCTTAAAATACCAGTTGCAGATGTATTGTGTTGATGTTTCACCGGAAGCAATTGAAGCATCAGAGAATAATCTGAATAATGCCCATTCGCCGTCATAGGATCTTGTTTCAGTTGATCCGTAATTCTTTATAGTCAAATTCATTCGTGCACCAGGAACTCCCCTGCTGCCGGGCCAGGTGTAGTCTGTCCAGAATGAAGCCCCCATTTTATAATAATTATCAACATTATCGATTGAAAGATATACTTGTTCTACAATCGGTTTCTCTCTGTTTATGGTTCTCGATTCTGGTATCTGCGGTTTTAACCTGAATGATACACTCAGATCAGAATTCCTGAATAAAGTAGTGCTGATATCATCAGCTTTCTTTAATGCTGAAATAGCTTCTTTAGAAATGCTGATTCCTTCATTATCCCAGGAAACCGGCGTCCATCTACCAGCGTTTATAAATCCCGCCAGTTCCTGGTTAACAAATGACCAGAGTACTCCCTTCTGAGGATCAAAGAAATCTTTGAAATCCTGCATAGGTATATCAGGACCATTCTGATTGAAAGGAAATGAGTTCGCGACTGTCTTGTTAAATACATCCACAACTTTTTGTTTCCACTGGGTATTCAAATAGCCTTTTGTTTCAGATAATATCGCCCGCCAGCTAAGTTTAATGGGTGTGAGAAAAAGTCCCTGCAATGCTGATGCATTATATAAAGCTCCTTTAATCTGCTGCATGGCGTTGGGAAATTCAATTGCTCTCTGACTGAGCACCTTCTGGGCATAGTCTTTTGTGAGGTCGGGACTTTCTTTTACAGACTCCATTACCCCGCTTAGTGTACCGAAGTGATTCATAATAGAACTAAGTTCTTTACCCGGAGAACCATCTTCAGCAATTATGAACTTCTTGTAATTATTTACTTCAGTTAAATCAATAGAAGGAGATATAACCGGGTCACCTGAATCGGGTTTCGCAATATCAGTTATAATCTGCATTTGGGCAGCAAAATCTTTAAGCAATGTAACAAGTGGTGAATTTACAGGATCGCTCAGATCCTTCATATTAGCGGCCGCAACTGGAACTGATCCAAAATCACTATACCTGATACTCTGAATTAACTGAAGCCAGTTCTGCTTATAATCATTCAGGTACATTGAGAGCAAAGTACTTTTTATCTCTTCACTGGAAAGTTTGGTAGATGCAGATACCATTTGCTTTCCGAGCACCCAGTCCTCTTCTTCAGGATTGCGGCTCACTTTAGATATTTCCGGCTGCACATAATTCTTCCATCCATCAGAAGTAAAGATGGACGATATCTTTACATCGGAACTGATAACACCTGAAAATCTTCCACTGATGATTGTCTCAAGTGATATTTCACCGGAAGACTGATTAAATCCGTTCTGTTTTAATCTGGCATAAAGATTATCAACACCCGGCTGATACTGCATCCTGCTCCTCACCAGACTTATAAGGAGATTATCATTCCGCAGAGGGTAGACTTCCCGATTGGGGAATTGTTCAGTAACTGCAGCAATATAGTTATTGAAGAACTGCTTTAATGAATCCTTTTGTCTGGAGGAGACAGGTGATGCGGGAAGAAGGTACCTGGATTGAAGTATTCTGTTAATGGTACCTCTTACAAATTTTAATTCTGTTGTATCCAGTCTTGAACGCTCTGTGCCAAGAAGCAGATAAGTGCGTAAATAATTATAAACTTCTTCTCCGGGGTAATCCTGTCCGTTCACATAATTATCAAGTACTTTCTCTATTTCAGAATAGATATTTTGTGTAAAGAAGTATTTTGTTTTAGTGATATAAAGCTCTTCCAACAGAGGTTTAGTTTCATCCGAACGATCCATCCCGAAGCTTACAAATGAGTTAACGGCATCACCATTTTCAAGATCCTTGAGTAAGGAAAGCATATTCTCAGACTCCCGGAAGTTCGTGAGCAGATTACCGTCCCAGTTTATCGATGCAAAAGAAACAGCGGTGTTATTGATCTTCTGAATCGCGGTTTTGTTGCTGCTATACGCTGTATAGAGGAGAAAACCAAACAATGCGAGTAATGCCAATGAAGCACCCGCAACAGCAAGTCTTAATGTATTCTGCTTTTTAGATATGCCTGCAGTCTGCCCCGACGAAAAATCCTTATCACCTATAACGATCTCATTTAAAAGATCTTTAATGAAATACTGTTTCTTTTCTAATAATCCGTTGCTGCCCTCATTAAACTGTTCCTGTAAATCAAACTGTCTGGCGATAGCTCTGATAGCAAGGTCAAGAGGAACACCTTCCTGTGTACCGCTCGTAAAATAAAAGCCCCTGAACAGAGGATCTTCCTGATATGGATTATGCTGAAACACTTCACTAAGTAAATAGACTACTTTATCCTTCAGTGAATTAAACTGGAACGGAAAAAGAAAAACATTGCGACGCTGTTCACGTTTGAGAGGACCGCTAAGGCGTACTGCCCTGATCTCAAACAGCTTTTCAGTTAATAAATTGAATTCAGTTTCTACTTTAGTTCTAACCAGCTCATTTAAATCATTAAAGCTGGAGAAAGAAGTACCCCATACCTGTGATCGTTCTGTTTCACTAAAATCACTGAATATATCTACAAAGCCCTGAATGAGGTCGCATTTAGTAAACATAAAGTATACAGGAAATGTAATTCCCAGATTCTCAATAAGCTCATCAATTCTCTGCCTTATATTTTGTGCGTGCTCAAAAAGCTGATCCTTATCCGAGTGTATAACTTCATCTATATTTATAACGGCGATAATACCATTAATTGGTTTTTTAGTTCTATTCTTTTTCAGCACTTCAAGAAAAGAAAGCCATTCCGCCCTGTCCCCGGATTGTGTAACATACCTGCCTGCGGTGTCAAGGAATATCCCCTGTGTGGAAAAGAACCAGTCGCAGTTTCTCGTTCCTCCAACTCCTCTGAATCCTTCTTTACCGAATGGAAAATCGAGTCCGGAGTTTTGGATAGCAGTAGTTTTACCGGCAGCAGACGGACCTATTATCATGTACCAAGGCAGGGCATAAAGCGCGGCTTTGCCGGTTTTACCTTTCCCAATTTTGGAGTTTTTTAATGATGCAATGGCTGCTTCGAGCTGCTTATTAAACTGCTGAATCTCGGCACGTTTCTCAGGACTTACATGCTGTATGCTTGCAGCAGCCTGATTATTTATAGACTTCTCAATATTCTCAGACTTTTTAATATCGCGCAGCTTTTTATAGAGCAGAACAATGACCATAATTAAAAGGAAGAATACCAGAGTGCCGAACATATAGACAAAAGATATATTCAGCATTGAGCCGGTGCTTAAAGTGAGGGCTGCCATTATGATGAATATGATAAGAGCTTTACCTATGGGGGATTTCAGAAGTTTCTTCATTGATGTTATTTTTAAGATGTCTTTGATTTGAGATTTGTTGTTCGGCTGAAAGAATATCTACTTAATAAGTGATTGTATGCTTTGAAGAACCAATTCCGTTTCTTTATCAATACTGCCGGAAAGAATCCAGTAAAGGACCAGGCATACTACAATTGAAAGTGCGGGTATAATCCAGACCGGGAACATGCTCTTTGTTTCCATAACAGGAAGCTCACCCTGAGGTTTACCATGAGGCGAGATTGAATCAGGCATTCTGAACTGGTCCGGGTGCAGCTCCAGATTAAGATCATCGATAACCCGCCGCAGGTTCTCAGGTGACTGAAGCTGGTACTTCCCTTTGAATCCAAGCACAAGGCAGAGAAAATATATTTCGAGTACTTCTTTGTTCGCGGTGGTTCTCTGCTGAAGTGTTCGCATATTTATAAAAAACTCTTCTCCTGCATTGAATGTACTGAACCATTTCAGCTGAAGAGGTTCAGCTAACCATTCACTTTTCTGATCCCATTCAGAGCAGATAATAGTTTCATCAAGAAACGCCACTAATGCAAACTTTGCCTGATTGATCTTCTCATTATCAAATCCCGCGTGGCGGGCATTACGCTGGAACAGATCAAACAGATCATTTATTTTACTCTTGAGAGTATAAGCGTTGCCGTATCTGTTTGTTGATCTCAGCTGAAGAATGAGGATGAAAATATCAGAAGAGAGATCGGCAAGAGTTTTATTCTTTGTTGAGGTTTGTATTTGAATTATATGTTCCATTGTCTTTCAACGAATGGCAGTACGGCCTGTAAGTTCATACAGATCCGGCAGACCGTATTTAGTGTGTCAGGTTAACAATATTTTATATAAGCAGTACAAGTTCAAGCTGCAGTGATTTGAATTCTGTGGTAATAAAAAAGGCAATATTGTTCTTTGCAACAATCTTATCCCAGAATCGACCTTCTTTATTGATCTTAAAGTAGTGTGCTTTATCATTGACTGAAATTCCGGGCTGCGGTCTGGCAATGTATTCAACAGTTACTCCCTGTATTCCAGCCTGACTTACAGCAAAGATTTCCTCATAAGAAGAGATCTTAATGTTTCTTGGGAATTCAGTAATGATTTTTTTCTCAGGCATTTCACCCACAACGGCTACATAAAAATGTGCTGTCATGTGGCCAGGTGATAACTGTCCGATGTAAATTGAGTCCGATTGCTTTCTCAAAGGAATAATAACATCACGTCTGGTAAGGGTCTTCTGCACGTTCAGCATTCCATAAATTTCATTTACCAGACTGCTGAAGATCTCATAAATATGTTTATGATCATAAGGAGGATAATCCCCTTGTTTAATGCCCATATCGGAAAAAGTTGAAAGCTGTCCCGCAAGGTTCAGGAACATTACATATAGATTTTCGGGATGTATGTGCGGTGATTTATAATAATAACTGAGCAATGGAATTACTGTATTGATTGAATGAAGCATCAGCAGTATTTCAACCTGTGTTAATGACAGTTCCTGTTTCTTAATGCTAGCCTGATCACGAAGCTCTTTACTTTTTGATATGAGTCCCCCGAGTACATCTCTCACATACTGCAGCAGCACTTCAGATGATTGTGCAGACAGTGAAGGAAATATATAATTCTTATTCAGATTGAATTTACCATCTGAGTTTCTGATTATCTCTGCCACTTTTATTGAACTGAGTCCATCCAGAGATTCCTCACCAAATCTTACCTGGAAGTTTGGTTTCACTATTCCGACAGAGCGCGTATTACTACCCGAGTTGTAATCCGGTAGGTCAGTTTTCTGCAGATAAAACCTGGTAGTAGTATGCCCGTTTGTTTCACTCAGCTGACAGTTGTTACCTGACTGGCTTTCTGCGGGGATGGTAATAAACACTTCAAGCTTTTCTGAAGTTGCCGGAAACAGATCAATAAAGTTCCGTGCTTTAGGCAGCGGGTCGTTATCAGGCATTGAGAATATTAGTCCATCAGGCATAATACCGCTGCAGTTTACAATACCGAATGATCCTCCTGAAAGGATTGCCGAGTCAACTATCAGGTCACTTATTCCCCAGTTATTGGGAAATAAGAACCCTAATTTTGAATTAACATAATATTGGTTGTAGCGGTCCATCTGCTGAAAATGGTGCGGATCCAGTTTCATTCCTTCATACCACACAACCTGCTGCACTTTCATTAGTTATTTTCCCTCAGTTTTTATTTAACAGAAAATGACAAATAGTTTTCGTGAATATGTATACTTATCTGTTCAAGTTTTTCGTTAAGCGGTATAATTGTTTTCCATCCATCATTGGAAGGTGAATGGAAGTCTCCAAGAACGCCCAGGTACAAAGCTCCCTCTTTAAGCTCAAGGTTATCCATCTGAATCTTCTCACCCGGAGTGAAAGTCTTCTCAAATTTTGAATTAGGCACTACATCATCACCCAGCACTTCCTCAGGATCTCTTATCAGAGATTCAAAATTCGTACTGTTGAATTTCTCAGTGTTTCTAAGCTGGTACATTCTTACTACTATGGCATTGGAATCATTACAGTCATCATCACAATTTAGGTTGACTTTAAGATTCTGCGCACTGCTGCCGCAACCGGCAATAAACAGAATTAAAAAGATAATCATCAGATAAAACACTGCACGTATTTTTAGTATCACACAAACTCCTGGTTTAATATTCATCATTCAGCTTATTAGAAATTCTCTTCTGATACCCTTTAAGGAAAGAGGGACGGAAGAATTTCTTTTCTATATGGTAGGGATCAGAAATATACTTTTTATAATTAGATTTAATCAGGTCGAGTATCTTAGATTTTTTTGTTCCCGGAAGAAGCTTCGCCATGCCATGACTGCTTTTCTTATCAAGTTCAGATTCAATAGTCTGCGGATTAAGACTCTGCAGCAGCAGTTTACTTCCTTCAGATACTGATTCTTTATATCCTTCAAGCAATCCAACCTGGTGAGTAAGAAGCTTTAGCGTTTCCTCTTTAAAGAGCTCAGTTCTTTTCTTCTCCTCTTCGGGGGAAATATCAGGATTGAAAAGATACTCCTTAAGTTCCTTCAGTGAACCCGTTGGCAGTGTATAAAAAATAGTAACCCCGAAAAACTCCTGACGGAAATGAAGGAAACCCTGTATAAGTTTTGAAAACGTGTCCAGTAAAAGATCTACAATATTCGAGAAGTGGAGGTTGAATGAATAATCCTGCCCAACATTTACATTATCATGATGACGGATCATATATGATGGAGGATTACCGCCGTTTCCTGCTGTTTCAGACATCACGTGATGATTTTTTTTATATGAAAGACTTTCCTCTTCAAGGAATTTTTCAGCCAACAGCTCTGACAGGATCCGGTTAGCTTCGGAATTATCCATACGCGACAACAGCTGACCCACAGAGAATTTCAGAATATCTGATCTGGCAGGTGAATTATCATTAACGAACATCGTGTTAATAAGATCAAGACTCTCACCTATATTATTTATCTGGTCCTGGTAAGGGCTTGAGAAGACCATTGTTTTCTGATCGTCCAATGCAGATGAGTACGGAAGAGCATCCGGTACAAGCTCAACCCGCAGCTCATAGTCGCCGATCTTTATCTGGTCGCCTGATTTAAGCGCATACTCTTCTTTAGGAATGATTTTCTGCTCATTAAGGTAAGTAAAATTTGCCGACCCGAGATCAATTAACTGATAAATTCCATCTGTGTCGATAATTTTAGCATGTTTTCTGGATATGATCTTAAACGGGTCAGTAAGTACGACTCCGTTTGATTCTTCCCTGCCGAGCGTTACAGGAAATTTTGTAATCTCCTGTTCATTCGGAGGTGAGTTCTCTGTTTTCTTACTTATAAATAGTTTTAATTTCATATAGCGAGATTATTTTAATGAGCACAGCTTCGCAGCGTGAGTCACATACAGGCAAGGCAACAGTCTAACGTTCACTGTTGTCAGCGCTTTGTACATTTGTCACATGCAGAGGATTGTCGATATGGGTTTAATTAGATGTTGTTATAAAACCCTCATTAAATATGATTCAGAAAAAGACCATAGCCTGAATAAAATTCTTATAGTCGAATCTAAGCTCATTCGTAATGTCGTGGTATGATCATAAAGACCTGGTGTAAACATAGTTGCGTTAACTTTCTTTCAACTTCATTTTAATTGACTGGGTAGATAGCGTACATGCAGGCGATACTTTATTTAGTAAGAATGCGGAGCTCAAGAGAAATGAATTTAATATCACTAACTCCTTATTACTGTATAAACAGAAACAAGACAAATCAGTTTTCTCCTAAATAAAAGTATGATTGGATTTATCGTTCAGGAAGTGTGTCCTTTTTACGACCTTATATCCAATAATAAGAAAATTATTTGCTTTGTCAAGCAGATAGTTCAGTACCTTGTGAATGATTTAAGGAATTTTGTAAACCCGATTAGCAAGAATTGAGAATAATTGAACTTTATACGGGGGTAAGGAATAGGGAGGCAGATTAAACCAAATTTGTTCAATGTTAGTTGAAATTAGATTTAACTTTTATTAATTTATATTAACATTTCAGTATAAGCTACAATAAAGATATTCCACTAATAAAACTAATTCAAAACGAAATCAAAACTAATTCAAAACGATTTCAGATACCTGCTTCCCAGTAATTATAACAAATTTGTAAAGAGTAAGATTTGTGCAATATCAGCTTTAATGCTTAAGCACTGGTCTCCGGGATTCAGAGATTGCTTGTTCGATTTGTTTATAGCCGGTGCAGCGGCAGAGATTGCCGGCTATTGCTTCCCTGATTTCGCCGACTGTTGGATTTGGATTTTTAAGGAGAAGGGCGTATGCTGACATCAGCATACCGGGAGTGCAGAAACCGCATTGAATTGCTCCGCTGTTTAAGAAACTCTGCTGTAATTTATGGAGTTCACCGTTTGCCGAAAGTCCTTCCACTGTTATTACTTCGCTGCCTTCTAATTGTCCCGCAAACATCAGACATGAGTTTATCGCCATACCATTATATATTATAGTGCAGGCTCCGCATTCGCCTATGCCGCAGCCTTCTTTAGTACCGGTAAGTCCGAAATCTTCGCGGAGAAGATCGAGGACACGTTTCAAAGGATTACCGTTGTAAGTGACTGGGTTTTGGTTTAATGTGAATTTCATAGCTCATCCTGGATGTCTTAAATTAAAGATCACAATGATTAAATTTCAAATAACAAATCACAATTAACAAACAAATTCCAAATCTCAAATTCAAATAAGAATCCAAACACTATGGACAATAAAACAAATTCCTCAAAACGATGTTTCATGTTTTATTTGAATTTTGAATTTTTGTCTTATTGTTTGTTATTTGGTGCTTGAAATTTGGAATTTAATTTTATGCTATTTATCATTAACAGCATAACTGTAAAAGAACTTGATAGAACATCTGCTGGGCGGTCGGGATTTTGTAGGGAGCCGACCAGCGTACGCCTGCAATGTTTATTATCTGTTTTCCGAATTCAACTGCCAGCTCTTTAATAAATTCTTTTGTGAGCTTTTTACACTTAGCATAATCCTCCAGCTGCTTTAACCTCATTCCAATCGGAGTTACAGCCCCGGAGGCAATTCGTATATCATCAAGAATACCTTCATTTACAGATGTCAGAACCGCAAAAGAAATCCTGCTTATTGATACACCGCGCCGCCTGCCGAGTTTATAGAAATCACCTTTATATTCATTACTGATCAGAGGCAATGATATTTCAGTAACCAGTTCATTTCCGGTAAGGCGAGTTTTATATGGTGCCTGGAGAAAATCCTGCAGCAGCATTTCCCTGGTTCCATTTAAAGATCTGATCTTTATTGCTGCGTCATAAACCAGCAATGGCGGTACACTGTCAGCACAGGGAGCATTGTTAACAAAGTTGCCGGCAATGGTTGCGCGGTTACGGATCTGAACACTGCCAACACCTGAAGCGGCTTTAACAAGCAAGGGATAATGATCTTTAATGAGTTTGCTTTCAGATATTTGTGTAAATGTAACAGCACTGCCGATATTTATACAGGAATCATTTTTAGAAATAAAGTTAGTTTCGGGTAAGTGGGTAATGTCGCAAAGGGTTTTGATGTTACGGAATCTTGATGAATTCTGACGTATGCCGGGTATAATATCTGTCCCCCCCGCAAGGATCTTTACGCCCGGTTCAGTATTGATAAGACAAAGGGCGTCTTCGAGAGTATCAGGACGTTTATAGATCATAATAACTCCAGCGGATCAGATTTTTTTAGCACTATGGACATTCCTTGTTATAATTGAATCACAAACTACCGCGTACAGTTTCCGGATAGAGTTTTTTTTCGAGAATGATCTCTTCAAGATTAAGCGGCAGATTAAAGTATCTTTTGCCTGTGGCATTTCTTATTGCATTAGCTATGGCGGCAGCGGTTAATTCGAGTACGGGCTCACCAAGTGATTTACCGCCAGCACCATATTCATCTTTACCTTCTATAAATTCTATTTCAATATCGCCGATGTCTTTACTGGTTGGGATAAGATACTGGTCAAAATTCAGTTCGCGTAATTGTCCGTTGAAACTGCTGTTCTCTTCCCACAACGCGTAACCTGCACCCTGTGTAACTCCGCCGTATACCTGTCCTTCAGCGCCGGGCTTGTTAATTACTTTACCAGGATCATGAACAGCAGTGATCTTATCAACGTATACTTCACCTGTTGCTGTGTTAACCGAAACTTCCGCAACCTGGCATCCATAAACATAGGTGAAATATGCAGCACCCTGGCCTGTAGTTTCATCCCAGTGTACATCTGGACCTTTATACCAGCCGATAGTTGAAAGGTTCATACCTTTCCTGTATGCTAATGCGCAGAGATCTTTGTAAGGAATACTATAATGATTGTTCTCTGAAGAAACATATCCGCCGGAGAAAGAGAGCTTTTCATTTTTATCAATACCCCATTCTTTTTGAAGGACCTTGTTGAATCTCTCTATCAGGGTTCCGCATGCCGCCTTTACAGCACCGCCGCCCATGAGAGTTGAGCGTGAAGCAACAGTAGGGCCACTATCAGGAACGTTGGAGGTATCCAAAGGAAGATAAGAGATGTTTGAAGGATCTATTCCAAGCATCTCCGCGGCTATAATAGAGAGTGTTGTTCTGAGTCCCTGTCCGTTCTCCGCAAGTCCGGACAGCAAATAAACTGATCCATCCTGCTGAATCGACATATAAGCGGCAGCCGCGTCAATACCTTCGGCGCCGAGAGAACATCCGCGGTAACTTACTGCGAGTCCGATTCCCTTTTTTATTAATTCATCTGGTTCAATAAGATCTTTTTCAGAAAGAAATGGAGAGTCATCATTAAGATCGAGAATGATCTTAAATCTTTGTTTCTCCGGGTGCGCTACGTGGTGCTGGCGGTCAGCCTTCCACTTAGTTCGAAAGTCACTCTTTTCAACTGCGCGGTCAAGAACTTTAAGCAGGCTTACATCGTGGTGTTCTAATTTTTGTCCGCTGGCTGTAGAACATCCATACTTGTAACCATTTATCCGGCGGATCTCGTCAGGAGTAATACCAAGATGAATCGCTATTTCATCCATCATAGATTCCTGGGCGAATACCGGCTGAGGTGAACCGAATCCTCTCATCGCGCCTGTATATGGATTATTGGTATACACAGCACGTACGTCAGTCCAAACGTTCTCAATTTCATAAGGACCGGTTGCCTGTACAACAGTGCGCCAGGTAACGAAAGGACTCATAGATGCATAGGCACCCCCATCAGCAACTATATCTATTTTCATTGCCTTCAGGCGGCCATCTTTAGTATAACCGATTTTATAATTCATCGTGTACGGATGACGCTTATAGGATTCAAGAATAGATTCTTCGCGTTTATATCTGATCTTTACAGGTCTTCCGGTTTTAACCGCGGCAATGGCAGCACGTGCCGAAAGGATATTCATTGTATCATCCTTACCGCCGAATGATCCGCCAAGTTCAGCCTGAAGCACTTTTACTTTTGATAAAGGATACCCGAGCACTTCGGCAACAACTTTTCTTGCGGTAAAAGGATTCTGAACACTGCCTATAATCTGAATTCCTTTTTGCCCTTCCAGCGGAATAGCGATAACACATTCAGGTTCTATGTAGGCATGTTCAATAAACTGTGTTGTGTATGTCTGGTTTAGAACGAAATCGCTTTCTTCAAATCCTTTTTCTATATCACCTTTACGAAGAGGATAATGAATAATCTCATTTGTAAGTAATTCAGGGTGAATGAGAATGGCATCAGGTTCAAGAGCCAGCGCAGGATCATTAAGAATGGGAAGAGGTTCAAATTCTATTTTCGCAAGATTACGTAATTTGATCAGCTCTTCTTCTGATTCACCAAGGATCATTGCAACAACATCGCCGGGAGTTACGATCTTATCATAACAGAATATCGGCTGATCTTTTTTTATGGGACCGGTATTCTTAGCACCCGGGATATCATTATGATCACATATAGCAATTACTGATGGATGTGAAAGCGAGGAATAATCAGTTGAAAGAATCTTTGCATGGACAGCAGGCACACGCAGCATAACTCCATAAAGCATATTCGGAAAAGAATAGTCGTCAGCGTACTTTGCAGTGCCTGTAATTTTTTCGGGACCGTCTTGTCGTATTGTCATTGTTGATTCGGATTATTGATAAAAGAATCAGCACACACATGACCAGAACAAGTTCAATTTGATTCTTACCCGATGCAGAAGCCCCGGGCACTGTAATTTCAAGATACCCCAGCGAAAGCACCGGGTTATACAGATTTCTTTTTATTCCATTGCTTATAACTTTCTTCCGCAGTGTGGATGTTATCTACCTTACCTAAGTCCATCCAGAAAGTATTATCATGGATATAAGAAGAAATCTCATGATCCTGAGCCAATTCAAGATAAAGATCAATGATAGAAAATACTTTTTTATCAGGCATAAGTTTAAATATCTCAGGACTTATTACCTGTATGCCGCTGTATGCGAGCGGTCTTAATATTTTATGACATGATCTTGTCATTTTCAGTTCACCGGTCTTAAGGTTCTTCCATCCGCACAGAAGATCATCTTCATTAAAGATGAGGTATCGCTGAGTCTGACGGTTCTTCACAGCCATTGTGGCAAGACAGCCGGAGCTTTTATGCATATCAAAAAGGGCTACAAGATCAAGACTGGAGATAATATCAACATTATGAATAAGAAAGGGTTTGTTATCATCAAAGAACCATGAGGCATGTTTAAGTCCACCGCCTGTATCCAGAAGTTCATCCCTTTCATCAGATACTTTAATATCTATCCCAAAGTGATCTTTCTTTTTAAGAAAGTCAATCACCTGATCAGCGAAATGATGAACATTAACAACGATCTCTTTGAATCCTGAATTCTTCAGTTTGTTTATTGTAATTTCCAGAAGCGGTGTATTTTTAACCTCTACCAGAGCCTTAGGTTTAGTTTCTGTAAGTGGGAGCAGCCGTTTACCTAAGCCGGCTGCGAATATCATTGCTTTCATTTACCTCTGTTAGTTTCGTTCTTCCTGTATATTCAGTTCACGATGATTTATTTGAATTTTAATATTATCTTTTTCCTGAAGATGCTGAGCAAGCTTCTCCGCGCAATATACTGATCTATGACGTCCTCCGGTACAGCCGAAGCTCACCATCAGGTTAGTAAAATATCTCTTTTGATAATTAGCAACCGACTGATCGACCAATGAATAAACATTGTTAAGAAATTCATCCATGTCACTTTCGTTTCGCAGGAATTCTATAATCTCATTATCCTTGCCGGTAAGCATTTTATACTGCTCATACCTGCCGGGATTATGGATAGCCCTGCAGTCAAACACGAATCCTCCCCCGTTACCTGAATCATCAGAAGGATATCCTTTTTTATAAGAGAAACTGTTTATTGTAACTTTAAGTGTATATACGGGTTTACTATCGCCATACTTCTGCAATTCTTTAGATTCAACAACATGCTGAAGGGCAGTAATAAGAGCAGGTGTTTCAACGGGAAACTTAACTGTGTTAAGTATCCATTCAAGATTCTTAAGCGCGAATGGAATACTTTTAAGGAAGTGTTCTTTCTTTTCATAAAAGCCGCGGAAGCCATAAGCACCCATTGCCTGCAGTATACGGATCAGTACAAAGCCAAAGAAATGCTGTACAAATTCTTTCTCATTGATCGGTACAATCTTACTGACGTTCATTATATAATGATCCAGCAATTCGGCTCTTACCTGCTGCGGGATATCTGCTTTTGCATCATAAAGAAGAGAGGCAAGATCGTAATGAAGAGCGCCTTTGCGTCCTCCCTGGTAATCTATAAAATAAGGTTCTCCGCCATTTATCATGATGTTACGCGACTGAAAATCGCGGTAAAGAAAATATTCACTGTCTGCCTGTAATAAGTAATCAGTAAATACATGGAAGTCATCCTCAAGATGCTGTTCATCAAAAGAAATTTTTGCAAGCTTAAGAAAGTAATACTTAAAATAACTTAAGTCCCACATCATTGATTGTTTATCAAACTTCGCGCGCGGATAACATACATCATAGTTAAGATCCCTGCTGGCAGTAATCTGGAATGAAGGCAGATGATCAAGCACTTTTTTATAAAAGCTCATCAGTTCAATTGGAAATTCACCATTTTTTCTTACTGCAGAAAGATAAGAAAACAATGTAATATCCCCCAGATCCTGCTGGAGATAAAGATCATTCTGATTGTCTTCGTCATAAATCTTAGGCACATTTAAGTTTTTATCATAGAAATGTTTTGAAAATGTTAAGAATGCAATGTTCTCTTTTTTATCCGGATTATAAGCACCGATAGCAGTTTTAGTTCTTCCTAAAATTCTGTAATACTCTCTATAGGAACCTGAAGGAGGTAAAGGATTAATCGAATCGCCCCGCTCACCTGACCATTTTTCAAATAACTCAATAAGTCGTTGTTCTTTCTTCATTTATTCCCGGGTAAATTATAAAAAATCTCTTATCCAAATATATTTATTAATTGACCATATCCAACAGTCCCTTCACCAATATTCTCTCCATATTTTAATCTCCTGCCTCTTAAAAATGTCTGTGCTACTGATGCGTTAAGCTGCATTCCATTAAAAGGTGTATACTTAGCTTTTGAATGCATTAAATCAGATTCAATTTGGAATCCACTCCATAGATCCATCAGAGTAATATCAGCATCGCGACCTGGCTGCAGATTTCCTTTATTATATAGATTAAAAACCCGGGATGCATTAGAGGACAAAACATTAATTGTTTCCTGAAGTGTAAGCCGGTTCTTAAGGAATCCCTCACTGAACAGATAAGGCACTCTGTGTTCAACGCCGGAGATACCGCCATATACCTGCCAGAAGTTTGAAGAGACTTTTTCCTCATCAGGATTACAGCCTGCGTGGTCAGTAGAAACAAAATCAATAACTCCCTCTTTTAATCCCTGCCAGAGTGCCTCGCGGTCTTCTTCATGTTTAACAGGCGGAGCTGTTTTAAGGTAATTTGTTATTGCCGGATCATTGAAGTCATTCTGTGTAAAGTGAAGATAGTGAGGACAGGTTTCAGCGGTAACCGGGAGCCCATCCTGCTTTGCCTTTTTAATATGCTGAAGCGCCATTGCCGAACTAAGGTGAACAATGTGAATTCTGCATTTTGTTTTACGGGCAATATCAATCATAAGCAGCACTGCTTTGGCCTCTGCTTTGTTATCGCGTGAGGCACAGTAATCCTTCCATGTATTATGATTAAGGTGCTGTAATTCATACATCCTGTGCAAAACCATATTTTTATCTTCAGCATGCACGGCAAGAATCTTTCCGGTCGACTTTACGAATCCCGCACATTCAAGCATCTGCTGTTCTGTAAGGTCGCAGAAGGTGTCCATTCCCGATATAAGATATGCCTTAAATCCTGCAGCTCCTTTTTCAGCCAGCTCATTGATCTGCTGTTTTATGTTTTTGAACTCCAAGAAGTCATTGCCCCTGATCCCGCCCCAAAAGGAGTAATCGATATAACTTCTGTTTTTTATTGCATTCGCTTTGACTGAAAAGTTTAATGCTGAAGTAACCGGAGGAACAGATGTGCATGGCATATCAATTACAGTTGTTACACCACCGCAGGCAGCAGCGAGTGATGCATGTTCAAAATCATCGCGGTGTTCATAACCGGGAGTGTTAAAGTGAACATGAGGATCGATACCGCCCGAAACAGCAAGTAAGTAGTTTCCGTTTATTTTATGCTCATCATCAGCTGTAATTGAACCCGCCTGCTGTTTAATGAAGGCCTTCAATTTTTCTTTTGCGGCTATTTCGCTGAAATCAATTTCACTGCGTAAGCGGAAGGAGATATGCTCAATACGTGAGGAGAAGTAAATATCAGCGAGCTGGAGTTTATTGTTTGATGTATTTATGAAAACGTTGGTAAGGATCATGAGGCTCCTTAAATATCGAAAAACAATAGGACACGGATGTAACGGATAATAAAACGGATATATACGGATATAAATAGTACGCGGATCACGAGGATCCTAAAAAATAACTACCTCATATAATCATTATAGCCGCACACTTAAGTCACGTATTATACAGAAGTATAATCAAGCACTTGTTCATTGAAGGATTCAATTAGTTCATCCCAGTGCGAGATAGTTGAGAAGCGGGTATTCCAGTAATTGTCATCATACCACTGCTCATTCAGTTCTTTTACGTCTTTGCCCTGCTGTTCAACCCATGTAAAATATTTCAGGTTATGAATAGTCTTCTTATCAGTATATGACAGCTCTTTGAAATGATCCACGTTAAGTTTATTCAAACCGAGCTTGAAATCTATCTCCGCCTGGTGTTCTGAATATCTTCCATAATAATCATTCATTTCCGCAAGACGGGATCTGTACATCTCAACAGAATCGGTAAATATTGTAAAGATCACGTCATTCTCATTGAACTCGAAATACTTTGCAAGCTTAATGCTGCTGATGAGATTACTTATTGATGAAATGCCCATCAGCGGCAGCTGCTTTATAACTTTTTCAGCAACACCTGAACGTATTAAGAAGCGTTCTCCCGCAGGATCATTAAACAATCTTAATATTCTTAAGGGGAGCTCATCATCAACTGCACAAACAGCATCTGTATTTTTGATATTATGAATCCATGGAATGTGTTTATCCCCAATTCCTTCGATACGATGCGCGCCGAATCCATTCATCAGCATTGTAGGGCACTGCAGCGCTTCACTAGCTGTTACTTTAATAAGCGGGGAAATCTTTCTTAGATAATCACCTGCCCCAATAGTACCCGCCGAGCCGGTGGCGCTTACATATCCGCTTAAACGCTGTCCCGGTTTGCTGATCTTTTCGAATAAGTTCTGTATTGTATAACCTGTTATTTCATAATGCCATGCAGCATTACCAAACTGGTCGAACTGGTTAAAGATAAAGTACTGATCACTTTCAGCTTCGAGCTCGTGGCATTTATCATAGATCTCCTTAACATTACTTTCGCAGCCGGGTGTAGCATATACTTCAGCACCAAGCTTTTTAAGCCAGTCAAACCTCTCACGACTCATTTCTTCAGGGAGTATTGCAACCGCATGAACATTTAACAAAGCAGAATTAAAAACTCCGCCCCTGCAGTAATTACCAGTTGAGGGCCATACAGCTTTATGGTATTCAGGATTAAATCTTCCGGAGACAAGGAATGGAACGAGGCATCCGTAAGTTGCGCCTACTTTATGAGCGCCTGTTGGAAAGTGCTTCCCGACTAAGCCGATGATCCTTGCTTTAACGCCTGAGATTTCAGACGGTATTTCCAGGTAATTTGTTTCACCAATTACTCCGGTGAAAGGATCATTATTCCAGTTAATCCGAAACAAATTCAGAGGATGAAGGTCATTCATATGTATTGATCTGAGCTCATTAACAATGTCAGACGGAATTGTTTCAGGATGTTTAAGCTGGCTGAATAAAGGAAGTATAATGTTGTTCTTTTTGCAGCGTTCAACTGAGCGTTTTAGACAGATAGGATCAGCGATCTCCCAGTTCCAGTTTTGCATGAGTAGCTCCGATAATGGGGATATTTTCTGGAGGTAAGTTAATGATTTTCATTCTATTACACAACGTGCAGTATGACACATATCAGGACTGGTTTCATTGCAGTCAATTAATAAAAAAAGCCCGGAGGAGGTCCGGGCTTTTAATCTGACTTATGTTATTAGTAACCTATACCGATAGTAAAATAGTTCAGGTTTCCGAATATTCCCGCATCCTGAAATGCATAATCAACTCTCAGGTCCCAGGCCGCTAATTTCTTTCTGAATCCGAGTCCGGCAGAAAAACCTCTTTCATCAAGATTGGTGATATAACCTGTTCTTACGAAGAAGGTTTTATCATAATCATATTCCAATCCGTATTTAATTTTTTCACCGAAATCCCTCGGATGATTAGATTCAAAACATACAACAACATTATGAGCGCCAAGATCCCTCTCAAGGAACTGTAACGGTGCAACTGTTGCTCCAAAGCTTACAGAGAATGGAAGAGGGAATACATCAAACTCATATTTCTTTTCCTGTGACACATTCTGCAAAGTTGCGGCAAAGGTGATACCTTTATACTTAAAATCGTAGAAGGTACCAATGTCAATTGCGAATGTTGAAAGATCGTATGCCTTAAGACCTCTTGAAAAATCAGCGGCATCCATTGTATCGCCGGATGTTGTAATCCATGCACTACCCAGATCCTGATATACATACTTTACGTTTAAGCCATAAGAGAATCTATCGGACACCTTCTGTGCGAATCCGAGTCCTACCTGGAAAGCGCCGGGAGAAAAGGTTCCTGTTTCCTCATAGCCCTGAACATTATTAGATCTTACCGTTGTGTACAGATCACCATAGTTCATAAATGTACCGCTAAGTGTAACTACTCCAAGGTCGAATGCATTAATACTTGCGGCAACAGCGTTATAGGATATATCAGCAATCCACTGGTGGTAGTTCATACTCACATCAATATCCGATGTGATCAAACTTGTCAGCGCAGGATTCCAGAAGATACCGTTTGAGTTGTATGTACTGTTTATTCCTGCAGTTCCTCTTGCAATTGCTTCAGCAGATACGGGATTTGATAAAAACTTCATTCCTACCTGAGCCTTTCTCTCAAATTGACCGTTAACCGTGTGACTGAACATTGCAGTTATAAGTATTACCAAGCTTAAGTATTTTAATATATATTTCATTTTTATCTCCCGCTCCTATCTGACAATGATAAATTTTACGAATTGAGTCTCGAGCGAATTCCCGTCAAAGTCCTTAGCATCAGTAACTGCAAGTATATATAATCCGCTTGTAACATACTGATTTGAATTTGCTCTCTGATTCCATTCCACATCTGCGGTACCATAGTGATCCTTTTCCCATACCAGTTCACCGGATTCAGTAAAAATCCTCAGTTTGCACTGTATAGGCAGGTTAAAGAAATTAATTCTATCCGGTGTGCCTGAATTCAATGCCGCTCCTGCTACTGCAGTTGCCGGATTTGGTACAACTCTTACCATTCCGGTTTTATTTAATCCGGCAAGGAAAGGTATTGCGGGTAACTGACTCATTGTAACATAAGGTGAACTTTCAAGTTTACTGCCCGGGTTGAATCCGGTAGTATTCTGTGTTCCGTTATCAACTGCTGTAACTGAATAATAATAATCTAAACCGCGAGTAACTGCAGTATCAACCCATCTGGTTGAGTTCTTATCCTTTGTTGAATAAACAAGTTCCCAGGGTCTGATTGCAGTTTCATCAAGCGGATCAAATGTAAGATAAGCTCCGTGTTTTCTATAAACCCGCCATTCATACCAGTCTTCAACACCTGTAACCGCGTCAGTGAAATATGAATCTTCAGGATAGCCCCATTCAACGACATTACGGTCCGGACCTGAAGTTACTTCAATATCAGGAGGAGGCGGAGCAGCTGGAAGTTTAACTCCCTTATTAATCTGATTCCATGCGAAGTTTGCCCTGTCAATAGCTTTGAAGAGACTATCTTTACCTGCTTCAATAAATGCATCGTTCTTCTGCTTATCTGTGAGCTTGTTGGCCATCCAGTCAGCACCTATTTGTCTTGACTCGTCTAAGCCAATTCCGCCGGCGCCAATTGCATAAACGAAAGTTACAGAATCGACTCTGTTCTTTGCACGGTCAAGTGTAAGCTGATAAGGACCATTTACAACGAGTCTCATTGCACCCTGTTCATCACCATTTGGTCTGAAAGCGGCGACATCTGATGCATGCGGAAAGCGTCCTAATACAGGATGACGTCCACTGTACAGCTGAGCGTTTTCATCTTTTTTATCAACCCATTTATCCATTCTGATTGAAGAGAAGGCCAGAGCAAAAGGCTGTGCTAAATTATCCTGATTGATATTAGCCGGAGATTCACTGGCAAATAATAATGCGTATCCCGGAATTTGCGGAGAATATAGGAATCCTGTTTTTTTATCAGGATCACCTGAGTCATCCAGTGAACCATTAGGATAAGGAGTTGAAGCATTTCTCTTTTGCCTGTCGTAGTAATAAGCGATCTTCAGTGAATCGCGCAAAGTATTTGTAACAAGATTTGATTTACGAATAAACCAGTCATTCATATCATCATTCGGCAGAGTACCATAACTGGCAGTTGTTTTATAAGAACCGATTGATGAAGGACCCATAGTCCATGAAGTAGGCCAGTAGAATTTAACAGTCTGGCTTGGCAGAGTATCCCAAACACCGAATGTTTTACCAGGACCTGTTCTTTTATAACTTACAACAGTTTCACCGGTAAACTTATGAGTTGCTTTCCAGATCAGATAATCATCGTTATCCGGATCAGCAAACGCATAAGTGGTAACATGACTTCTGAAACCATTCTCGTATACATCTTCCCATTCTACTTTTATGTCAGCTTCAAGATTCTTATCAACATACCAGTCATAAGGCGGATCGACCTTTACTCCGTCTACAATAATCGAAGGAGGATGGTACCTTCTGATCTGGCGGCCCCATTCAACTTCGCAGAGGTTAACAACTTTATCAACGCGGTTAGGATAAGCTGAATAATTTTTCTTTTTACCCTGTGCATCAATTACACCGCCATCGAATACAAGAGGCTGAAAGATATTGCACATAAGATCATTGCGGTAGCGGTCTCTTCCCCACCAGAAGCTTTTTACTTTTGAATCGTAGTTCCAGCTCGGTTGTACCGAGAGTCCGCCAGCTTCATTCTGATTCATACCATATTTCCGCTGGAGAAAGAATACGAAATTACCTACATCAATATCCATCTTTGGCGGATCGAACACCGGAGGCATATTTGCCTGGGCTTTCAGTTCGATACCCGGGATGAGCATCAGTGTTAATAGAACATATTTTATAAAAGTCTTCATATTTTATTATCCTTCTTAAAATTATAGGTTAATACGGGCGCCGAATATTATTCTTCTCGGGTTCAGGAATAAGATATTTTCCCAGGAGTTTGCCAGTATCTTAGCCAGATTCTCGGATTTATAATCACCCCAGGTTCCACCGTTAGTAAGCAGCTCATTTCTATAAGCGTCTGTTTCATCAACTGAAAAGTTTCCGGTAGAAAGCCATTTATTATTCGTAAGATTTTTTATTGTAACAGAGAGTTCGAGTGTTGTACCTGCAATAAAAATTTCTTTTGAACCCTTGAAATCAATATTCCAGTAATTAACTGATTCTACCCATTTCTCAAGTTTCCTATCCTTTTCAGTAGGGTTAAGTTTTACATCTGATCCTGCCTGCCACTCGAAAAAGAAATTTGCAAGCCAGTTACCGAAGAATTGTCCGAATTCTCCCGGTGTATGCAAATTAAGATTAACATTTGCACGCGGTCTTGGCTTTGGATTATATAGATAAACATTTCTGAGTGTATTCTCTCTGTGTTCAACCTGGTTTTCATATATTGTGGAATAGCCGGCATAACCTTCACTGGTAATCATATAATCATACATAGCGTTGAATGTAAAATATTTACCGCTGTTTCTTTCAATCCTAACCTCAACTCCCTTAATATCACTATATCCATCAGGATAATATTTACTAACCTGATTTACGCTGTTATAATCCACAAAAGTTCTCTGAAGAGGTTCGTTTGATATATCTTTATAATAGGCAGTTACATTAAACAGGAAATTCTGGAGGAATACCTGTTCGTATCCGAATTCATATTGAACAGTGCGTGCCATATCCATATCAGCTGTCGGGATAATGGTAGAGCCTGCATTCAGCTTCATATTATATAGAATGGAAGTAGCTGCTCTCTGATAGAAATGACCATAATTGAAGTACATTTTACTTGTTTCAGTAATAGGGAACGCAACACCAAGTCTTGGAGATAATTTTAACTGACCGGGAGTTGCTGAAGTAGGCCATCCCGGAGGACTGTCAATCAATTCTCTGAAAAGAAGCCATCTTTCATAACTGTTATATGATCCGCCGAGATTGCTATAAATATCTGTATAAAACTTTACGTAATCCTTATCCTGAGGAAATCCCACTGAATATTTGTCTTTGAAAGGATTGAAATAATCCATGCGGAGACCTGCATTCATTATCATTCCTTCAAACTCAAGTTTATCCTGAACATATAATCCTAAGTCAAGCGGAGTTGCTTTATAATACTGCCACGAGTTAGGAGTAAACAGAAGTGATGACTGATTCCACATTCCGGCGTATACCTGTATTCTCTGAACTGCTGCACTAAAGCCTGCCTGCAGTTCATGATATTTAGTTGCCTGCCAGGTAACGTCACCTTTTAACTGATAATTATAGGAATAAGATGAATCAGCCCACTGGTGACCGCCATACATTTTGAATTTCTTCAGCATATCATCAGTCGGATTTGTTGATCCGTTCGGCAGACCTGCTTCCGGATTAAAGAAAGTAAACCACTTCTTTGCTTTTGTGCTATACTGATAGAAGTAGTTCTGGGTAGAATCACGGTCCATATCCATAAGCATGGGTGTGATATCCTGACCAGTATAACCCATCTGGAAATCAATAGTAAAGTACATCTTCTCCATCGGTACATGAGTGAATTTAACTCCGCCCATTGCGAATGTCTGTTCAAACTCCTGCAGCCTGCTCTTATTAAATAGATTTAACAAGCCGCTGTTGCCAGCCAGGAGTCCAGCCTGTTTTATTACAGATTGCCTGGTACTGTTGTTCAGATAAGAAAATCTTTGGGAAGCGTCATAGCTTACACTTTCTCCAAAAGTATTACTGAATACTTTTGCAAACATACCGTTCACCGATAATTTTGATTTACCGAATGAAGAAGTAAGTTTTAACTGTCCGTTCCAATCTTCATAATTACTTCTGGGCCCAAGCGGGTACACGAACTGTGAATTCTCATATTTGAATCCTGCCATGAAGGTAGTATTTGGAACAATGAAAGGACCAGTAAATGTACCTTCGATAATGTAATCCGGTTTATCTGCTACCGGGTATTGAGGATGCTGCAGTTTCCATAATTCAATTCTTTGAAGGGTGTCCAGAGCTTTTAAAACAGGATCGCTTACCTTACCCCATCCTTTGAAATCCCTCAGGTCTTTAGGCAGTCCGGGAATAGTATCAGCAACGCCAGACATCGCATATTCGCCTGTATAGATCCTGTAGATCCATGAATCATCGCTGAAAGGATTTGTTCCGAAGAATCTGTTCTGATGAGCATAGGTATAATCAGTCTTTATAGTGGCAGTAAATCTTTCGCGGCTGCCATCCTTGGTTTTAACATCCAAAAGACCTGATCTGATTCCGCCATACTTTGCTTCAAATCCACCTGTTAAAACCTGCACTTCGTTTATACTTGTTGAATTGAAACCAAGATAAGAGTTCCCCGATCTGGGATCCTGGAGGGAAATTCCATCCATTCTTATATCTGTTTCTCTTATCTTTCCGCCTCTGATTACGAGTCCGTATCCATCAGATTCACTTGACAGTTGTATGCCTTTCATTTTACCAAAGAACTCATCAACCCTGGTAATGGGCAGTGATTCAAGGCGGTCAGCAGATACAATTTCCTGTGTAGCGGAAACGTCTGCTTTAATAACTTCTTTTCTCGCTGTAACTATAACCTCGTTAATATTGATGGAGGCAGGCTCAAGCTGAAAATCAAGATTGATTGTACGGTCGGGATCTACCTTAACATCTTTCATAACAATGCTGGTATAGCCGACAATACTGGCTTTAATAATATACCTTCCCGAAGGAATGTTAAGTATTACATAGTACCCGTCGAAATCAGTTGTACCGCCTAACGGCACAGTAAGAGCAACTTCCTTATCGCCCTGCATAATATGTGTAATCACAATATTAGCATAGATAAGAGGCTCTCCGGTGTTTTCTGCAACAACCTTTCCGGTAAGTTTACCTCCTCCGGCATAAGTTGGACTGCAAAGAACGAATGCTAAAAGTACCAGCATAGATAGTGCTTTCAGCAGTTTTTGTGGTTTCATTTTGATCATAATTATTCCTGTTGTTACTGTGTATTGAATGAGGTTATGTCCTTATTTCTCCAAATGGAAATATGCCAATGAAAGCTAAGCTATTAGTTTTAATTTTGAATAATAATACTTGAACCGGTACTTAATTTTTGGGAATTATAATTTTTCTTTTTAACTTGCCTGACAGTGTTAAATCGGCTTAGTGCTCCACCCAAAACACAACTTATTTCGGATGTTGAAACTATCCAATTACATGATTTTCAATGAAATCATAAATTCATCTGATCGTTTCTGAAACTTATCAATTGCACGTGCAAAACCGAATGACAGATCCGACTTAAGTAAAGAGAAAAGAACCAGTTCAAAATCCAGCTGTATTCCATGTGAAGAATATTGTCTGTTCAGATATGAATCGAGGTCAAGATAGATTAGTGAAGAGAAGAGCGAAACCCTTGCGTAAGTTGAATAGAAGCTTAAGAATCCGAGACTGCGGAAACGAACAGGCGGCAGGTTCCATTCAACCAGAAGCTTACCAAAATTCCTTCCTCCTATCTGATTGATATCCATTCCCGGGAAGCTTTCCATATCCCTGTATCTCTGTGCTGCGAGATGATCTATATAATTATTGCCGAAACCGCCGAAATAGAAATTGTTAAAGGCATTTGCTCTTTCGCCGAAGGCATGTCCAGCTGAAGTTCTGAACCACAGGGAGGAATTTCTGAGCGGCAGAAGAAAACCAAAATCAAGATTGGCGAATGCTTTGGAATATACTTTATCACTGATCAGACTTGAGTATGAATTTACGTTCCATTCATAACCTTCTTCACCTTCAATGGCTCCAAGTGATTTTCTGAAATAATTATAGTTGATGTTAAACAGCATGGAGTACATTTTATCGAAGCTGGAATTGATGTTCTGGTAATCGGGCAGCTTCTCGAGATCACCGTAAGCGGCTATCCTTGCAGATATGCTCATTGCTTCAGGTTTATAAAATAGCACCGGAACACGGTATTTTATTGAATAGAAATATCCTGCACGGCTGAATTTTGTGGGACCCGCGATATCATAGAAATCAGCTTTATTATAAGCTGCCTTTATTTCCCAATCCCAGTAATTATAATTAAGCTGCACGTGGATTCTTTCCTTTGCCGGAATTAGTTTTACGGGAGAATAACTGGCCGAGATGTTAAATGAATGCAGCATGAGAGGATCCATAAAATTAAAGCGCATACCATAGGATATAAAATCCTTGTAACCCTCTACAATAGGATAAGCGCTGCTTAGGTTTACTCCGGTAATATCACTATATAGGCCCTCAAAAGTTGTAAGTGAATCAATGTTAATTTTTGATGGAACCGGAAGCATCCATGTTTCCACTTCGGGATTCTTTTCAATCACCTGCTGACCCAGGTAGTGAATAGCAGCGGCATCTTCAAGAGGCTGGATCTTTATTTTACAGGGCTGAAGTCCGCCGGTAGTGTATCGGAACACTATTAATGAGTCATTATTTAACTGTAATGGTCTGAAGAATCCGATATCTGTATTGGAAAGAAGCTCTGCTTTCCACTGCTGTATATCTATTCTGTATATATTTGACACTCCGGTATAGTATGATGTACCGAAAAGATATTTACCATCATTGGAAAAAACGAAATTGGAAGCAGAGTTATCCTGAAACATGTAAATTGTATCGCAGCCTGTTTTGCCTCTTAATAAACTGTCAATTGAAAAGATGATCAGTCTTTGATCACCCGCAGGATCAGATAATGTTCCTGATAAGTATTTACCATCGGGAGAAATATCTATATCGAAAAGGCTTTCTCCAAAGGGTACAGTGTATATGTTATCCCAGTTATCTTTCCGGGTACTTAGTTTGACGAGTGATGAACGTCCATTATTATTTTGTATGCCCCATAAAGATCTGTCAGCTCTATTGATAACCAGATCGCCGGTACGTGAATATTTGATAAGGGTTTCCTGATCACCGGAGTTCAAGTCAATACATACGAGATCCCGCCAATTCTGGTTATGATTTGTTGCGTACAGGAGATTAGCGGAATCATCGTAAGCCATTGATGTTACTGAATGCAGAAGAGGAGTTTCAACTTCTGCAACTCGTTTTGTCTTCCCATTAAGAATATCGATTGAAATTATATGAGCAAGATCTCCGGGAAAGTTTACTGCAGCGATAAGCTTATGTTCTGAGGTATCATAATAAGCCCGTGAGACAGATCCTAAACACCCGGTATTATAATCAGTATAATCTGTCAGAGGAAATTCTTTTACGAGATTAAGATTATTCTGCTGGAATTGCTTTTCCCAGGTTATCCATTTATCCCATTCATCTTTAACATCAGTTCCATATATTTTTTTGAACTGTGTTGCATAGAATCTGCTGCTGCTGTCTGTTCTTGAATAAAACTGCTTTAATTTATCTACTCCATACTGATCAGCCAGGTAGCTTACGAACCGTGTGCCGTAAAGATAAGCATTAGCACCGACCTGGAAGTCAATTGTTGTTCCTTCGGATTCTAATCCCGCTGCCCGGTAAATATACGAACTCTCTTTAACCATTGCCCTGAAGACCATTTCATCATAGCCGCCCATAACTCTTCCCATTCCGCCTGACATCCAGGTCTCCATGAATACAGCTATGCCTTCATGGAACCATCGGGGAGAATACCACCTGGGGGTTGTTAAATAGCTGTATAGCATTGTAAGAGGATTGGCAGCATCAACACTCACTTTCCCAAGAAAAATATTTCTATAGAACTGATCGGATCGAGAAGCCATATCAGTCATTACAGTATGAGTAAGCTCATGATTCATGAGCCACTGCATGCGTTCGTTAGCAGGCAGAATATCAAACGTATAATCAAAAGGCTCAATCCCCACAGTTATAAAATTCCAGGGAATTGTTAGAGTACCACCGTTGCCATGATCAGTAAAGTCGTTAAGAAGAATAGAAACATTTTCGGCCGGCTGATATTTCCAGAACTTCTTATGAAACTGCATAGCGTTGCTGAAGGTGCGGGCAACATGAGGCACAAGGTAAGAATAATTTTTATTTATATATATCAGTCTCAGGTTATCAGCATCAAGTTTATATAACTGTGCATATAAACCTGATGATAACAACCCGAAAAAGCATAATAAAATAAAATTCCGTTTTAATAAACTGATCAAAGTGATCCGAGTGGTTTATTCATTACACTTGAACTAAGCACTTTTTGCTGAACCGATTGCTCTAATGAGTTGCTTAGAACATTCTCCAGTTCTATAGAATTAACTGTGTTCGGTATTATAATTCCGATATACGAATTAGCAATTACCGCTAAAGAATTTCCAAGCTCCCGGACAGCTACAAAATTAAGCTGCTCAGAGGAAAAGATGCCCAAATTATTTTTAGATGAAAGGGCTTTCTGATTTAATACTTCTCCAAGCGCAATAGCTCCGATATTTTTATGAGAAATCAGGTTCTGTATTGCGTCCTTGTTAAAAATAAATCCAAGCTGTTTATTCTGCTGCAATATATTCTGCAGCTGCTCTCTGCTAAGAATAACATTAAGATTACCTTCAACTAACAACCCAAGATTAGCGACATCATATAAAGAGGATTTCGAACATACATTGATCTGTTCGGCACTTCCGGAAAATAATGCCAACTGGAGTTTCTTAATGAGTATCTGATCATGAATATGCTGCAGCTTTTTTATCTCGTCATCTTTTTTACTCAGATTGGCTGATATATACTTTTCGGTGCTGTTCAGTAACTTAGTTACTATTGAATCCTTGGAGTTCATATTCTTTACAAACCTGTCGAAGTCAATCAGCTTCTTTTCTATATCGACTGAAAAATCGCTGGTATCATTAGTATAAAAGTCAGTCAGCATTGCAATCACATTTTCAACATTCTTCCTGTTCTGATCAATGAACAGGCTGTAATCCAATATTGTTTTGGAATCCTTTTTCGCCAGAGAGCTCTTTTCCATATTCATGGAAATGGTTTTCAGATCTTCAGCATAGTCTTTAGCGAAGGCATTGAAAACCAGGAGTCCATATATTGATTTTGAGAGCTTAGATGTGTCGCTTAAAACTTCGCTTCGTAAAATTATATCCTTTGCTGTCATCTGCACTTTTCGATATTTTTCAACCCTTCCAACAGTACCTCCTGTTTCATCTGCAGAGGGAGGTGGATATTTTCCTGTGATTATAACCAGCACAATGATCAATATTAGAACTACGGTTAAGATTATTATGGATTTTCTGTTCATAGTATTATTTCTTTTAATGATTAGTTAGGTCTTGTTTTTACTGTATAATTATCTACCTGACCTCCGCCGGAGATTAACTTTACCTGGATAATTTCCTGATTGTTATTGTCTCTGAAGAGGATGAGGTATTTGCTTTGTCCCTTATTATTAAGAGTAATAAAGCTTCTTCCTGAATTTACACTGCTCTCATCATTTACCTGTAAAGGTTTAACAGAATATACTTTCATGTTATCCGGATTGAATGAAAGCATCATTTTTACATTATCATCAGAATCCAGATTTACCTGGGCGATCACCATCTCATTGCGGTACTGAATTGAAATATTTCCATAGGCTGCCGCATTACTGATCTGTAAATAATCTGCCGCTTCGAAGTTTTCATAATTCTCCAATCCGCCTACAGTTCCTGAAACTGAACTTGTATTATTAACAGTGCTGCTGAAGAAGACCGTTATTACAAGTATTCCAACCAGAACACCCAGACTGAAGGTTATTGCGGTCCGCCCCGCCGATGAATAGAGATAATTAAGAATTGATTTAAAGGTTAGTTTTTCAGGCTTCCTTTGTTCCGTAATCTCTTTATGCAGCAGGTCCGACTGAAGATCTGCTCTTTGGGTCTCATTAGATTCCAGAGTTTCATTGTCTTTCATATTAATCCTGTATTTATATTTTAGTTCTTATTTCTCCTTTCGATCTCTATTATTTTCTCACATATTAAAGCAGCGCTCAGTGAAGAATATCTTTTACGGATGTGATTAACGCTCTGATAACATACAACGGAGAATGTCCACTCGAGTACTGCAACCAGATATGGAATAATATCATATTCAAATAGTGTAACGGTATTCGCGTACTGCCTTAGCCGGCAGATGAGTTTATATGCTTTCTCAACGGCAGGATCATTTCCCTTATAACGAAATTCAGGAAGTTCATCTAATCTATCCGGCGTTAATAAGCCGCTCTCGAACTCAAGAAGGTTCTTGAGTTCTTCCTCACTGTCCAGCTTTGTGAACTCAAACTTAAAGATAGGCTCAAGCCGTGCAAAATCAGCCACCGCATTTCTTGTTTCTGTTTCTGAATAATCTATTATGTAAACATTCTGAAGTTCATCGAGCAGTATGTTCTGCATATTGAGGTCGCCATGACAAATACATTTGTACCAGAGTTTGGGGTTCTTTTCTCTTTCCCTGTAACCATGTTTTAGAAACCAGTACGGGTTAATGATCTCGCGCTCCAGTTCGTTGCTGAATATTTTTTCGGTATCAGCAGATATAGATAATTCCTCTTCACACTTTTCAAATAATTCAGGGAAGAAAACTCTCGTAGGATTATGCTCTTTATAAGGGTAAAATGTTTCCAGACGGGGCTGTCCGTACCAGGGAACAAGTATATGCGTGAAGATCCTGTCGAATAATGGTTTCAGATCTTCAGCAGATTTCTTGATATAATCATGTGTAAGCCACCTGATCTGGCTTTCGGGACCCGTAATACCAACGAAGTTATAACGAACGCCGCCATAATCGCCGCAGTAATAGCTTCCCATGACTGATGTGCTGTTGTTGAGGATATACTTCTGGACGTGTTCTGAGAAATTAAATACTTCGCGGTATATAGTTGCCTGCTTACCTAGCTTCAGAACTGTCGGCAGGATGCGGATGCCCTTTTTGTCGTATCCCTGAACCTGGAATGTTGTAGCGGAAAATCCGCCATGAAGCTGCTTTAATATAATACGGCTGCAGTCAGAATAAATCTTATGTACAATTATTTCATATTCATCTTTAAGTATAAAATTGTTCTCGACATCAATTTTCAGCTGAAGTTTTTCTGCTGAGTTAATCTCTGCTGGTGTAAAGATCCATAACCTGAATGCAGATAGCTGCATATCAGCTGATGGGATAATTATCTCTTTAATATTTTCACTCTTTAAAACAGAGTTGATATTTTCTTCAATATCTTCGCCTGGAGCTGATTGATTCTCTACATGCAGTATTACAGCCTGAGAAGCATAATAGAGTTTATCATCAATGTTCTGGGGCTTAATTTTCTCAAATGCTCTTTTAAGAGATTCATTTGTAACACCCCCGAATTTGTCGAGGCAAAATACAATTGATAACAGTACTTCAGAAGATTTATAACCTGCCGGAGAACCCAGCAATATAAATCCTGCTGCCGCTGAGCTAAGTGAAATATCTGACATAACAGAGATCGCATCAGAGATGATTTCTTTAATCGGCACAGGGGAGTCATCTTTCATTTCAATTAATGCTGAAGGGGCTCCTGAGATATTTATTGCTGATGAAAGAAAAAAGAAAGTATCCTCAGGATTTTGAGAGAAAAGGAAGTCTGATGTATCCTGCTTCTTTTCAGGTGTGATACCGAGAAACTTTTTAGAAATAAAGAGATTACCAGCACTTTCCAGTGCCTCTACGCGGGTATTTCCAAATCCGCCGGTTCCCAGACCAAACTGAAATGAAGCAAGACAGCCGGAGGTCATTGTGCCTGAAGTGGTTTCACTCCAGATTTCGAGAGTTGATCCGGAACCCGGTAATTCTCTTATTGAATAGTTTCTATCTCTGATGAACTGGTTGAATTTATTAGCGGAAGCAGAGATCATTTCGGAAGAAAGTTTTAATGCCTCTTCAGCATTCTTAGCTATTGTAAACTGATCAAGTAATCCGGTGATGCTTAACACTTGTTTAAGAGTAGATGAAACACAGGTAAATATTAATTTTCCATTTTGTGTGCGGAGAAGCTTTTCTGTCTGAATGAGAATTCGAATACCAGCGCTTGATAGGTAGGTGACTTTGGTAAAATCCAGTACGGGGAACAGACAATTAAGTTCCTTTAGATTCTCCTCAAATGTAACTGCTCCCGATGCGTCAAATCTGCCTTCGAGAATAACTATTGAAACAGGTTCAACTTCCTTTATAGCAACACTCAGCATAACCACCTCTGAATTTAGTTACTGGATTTTTAACAACAAGCTGTTCTATTACTATCTTTCTAAACTATCTCCCTTCTTCAATTAACCGGATATTTGAAAGTCAGAGCTTCGATTAAAAGTTCTGTTCTGCAGCCTCGGAGGATTCATATATGGGAAATATAGAAGAGAAGCCGGCAATATCGAATACTTCCCTTATGTGATCTTTAAGTGATGAGAGGACTATCCTGCCTCCGGAAGCTTTTAACTTCTTTGCAGAAAATAACAGAACTCTTAATCCCGCGCTGCTTATATAATCCAGTCTGGAGCCGTCGATAAGAAATTTATTTTCGCCTTTATTTATCAATCCAATTATTTCCTTCTCGAATTCGCCCGAGGTATTAGAATCGAGTTTACCTGTAACCTGCATTACAATCACGTCTCCATTCTTCTTCTGAATTACTTCCACTTCAAAGCTCCTTATTTATATTTTTGTTCATTATAAAAATGTTCTTATTTTCGATACGTCTGTATGCTACAGAATCCATCAGATTCTTCACAAGATGCACTCCCAGTCCGCCGATGCTCTTTTCTTCCAGCGGCTTTGTTATATCAGCTTCGGGTACTTCAAGAGGATTAAATGCAATTCCGTCATCCTCTATTTTTACATTTATCACGTTGTTTTTAAGTTCCAGAGCAACACATATAGTATGACTCTCAGAATCTTTGTATCCATAAGAAATAGTGTTTGTTATAATCTCATCGAGAGAGAGGTTCAGTGAATTTATAATTCCAGGCGAAATATTATTTTCTTCACCGAATCTTTCTATGAGATCCAATATCCTGCTGATCTCACTGATTTCATTCCTGATAAGAATGGTTAGTGAATTGTTCATTTTAATTTCCGAAATACTTTATAGATAACACTGTGATGTCATCGGACTGCTGTACTCCCGTTGAATATTCATGAACATCTTTTATTATTGCCTGGCAAATTTCTTTAACTTTCAACGTGTTCATATCTTTAAGCAAACCTTCCAGGCGTTCCTCAGAATACAATTCCTCTTCTCTGCTGAATGCCTCAGTAACACCATCAGTAAAAAGGAATATGCTGTCACCCGGATTTAATTTTAATGTCTTTGCTGAGAATTTAATGTCATCCAGAACACCTAGAGCTATTCCTCCGGTGTGAGGGATTTCCGTAATTCCGCCGTCCTTACATATTATATAGGGAGGATTGTGCCCGCCGTTTGCATATTCAACTTCACCCGTTTTTGTATCCAGGATTCCGTAAAAAATAGTAACGAACATTGATTCCACACTTTCAGGACAGAGAAGATCATTCACATAACTAAGGCAATCGCCAGCCGGCAGCCCTTTTACGGCAGTTGCTTTTAATAAAGTCCGGCTCACTGCCATAAATATTGCTGCAGGAATACCTTTCCCTGAGACATCGCCGATCACAAAACCTATTCTATCAGTATCGATCGGGAAGAAATCAAAGAAATCTCCACCAACTTCTTTCGCTGCAGTCATTGAAGCATAAATATCAAATTCTTTTCGGTCCGGAAAGGGTGGAAATATCTTCGGAAGAATTGCCTGCTGAATATTTCGGGCAACCGTAAGATCATACTGAATTGCAACCAGCTGGTCATGCTCTTTCTGAGCATTCCTTAGTACATTGATCTCACGAAGTGTTTTGGAAATTGTGGTTTCAAGGTCAGTAAAGTCAACCGGTTTAGTAACAAAATCAAAAGCTCCCCTGTTCATAGCTGTACGAATGTTCTCCATATCACCATAGGCAGACACAATTACAGTTTTTAAAGAGGGATTTTTTAACTCGTTCAATTTAGCCAGAAGTGTTAACCCATCCATTTCAGGCATATTTATATCGCTGAGAATGACATTCAGGTCGGGATGTTCAAGCAATTTAGCTAACGCTTCGAGTCCATTGTGGGCAAAAACAAAATCGTATTCATTTTCTCTTATTTGTCGTCTGAATCTTTGACGAATAAGTGATTCCAGATCCGGTTCATCATCAACAACCATAATTTTTTCAGGCATGATAACCTCTTATAATCAGAAATTTAGAAGGGATTTATAAGGAAATATTATCCTTCGCTAAGTTATGGAAAATTCGCTTCTGGTACATAATAATTTTTTTTGTGGATGTCAATATCCTGAATTAGTATTAAAACTGAATGCATAATGTTTTAAATAAAAAAGGCCTGAAAGCTATTATTGCTTTGACAGGCCAGTGTTGTCCGTTGGGATGGGACAAAAGCTAATTATTTTGATGTCAGGTTTTTACAACGCGAATAAAGCGAACATGGTCAGCAGGAATACAACAACAAACTTTATTTTATCATTAATAGTAAATTCAAACTCACTATTTTCCATAAACATTTCTCCAATACTTATTTACTTGCAAAAGATTTAGCAGGGGTGAATATCTGAACTTTATTTGAAACCGCAGGGACGGTTCTCAGGTAATCATAGATTGCTCCAAGATCTTCCTCTGTCATACCAGCATAGTTTGTCCAGGGCATTATTGTATTAAAACTTTCCGGTTGAACTTTTACCTTTCGTGATTCAGGAGTTGCGAATGACTTAAATCTCGCAATAAATTGTTCTTTAGTAAATTTTCCTATGCCGGTTTTTTCATCGGGAGTAATATTAGCAGTGCGAAGGGTTCCCATTGGAAGGTTAATTTCTGTTCCGCCTGCAAATTCAAAATGCTCTAATTTATCCTTCAATGCCTCATTTGAATGGCAGTGTGCGCAGCCAGCCATCTGGGTGAGATACTTACCATAAGCAACACTGTTTGATTTATCCGGAGATTTTTGAGCTGTATAACTTTGCGGCGCTGTACGGATAAGAATATTAACCGGGAAATTTATTGATGATTCAGGGATTTTGTTTTCAACCGGTTTTAATGTTTTTATATAAGCAATTACTGAATAAAGATCTTCCTGTGCCATTTTGTTGTAATCAGTGTAAGGCATTACAGGGAAGAGAACATCACCATTTTTTCTGATTCCGCTTGTAATAGCTCGTAAAATTTCCCCATCACTCCAGCCTTTCAGACCTGCGGGAGTTATATTCTTAGAATAAACAGTTCCCGGTAAACCCATTTCCTCTCCAAATCGTTCTCCCCCGATTCCAAGTGTATTTTCTTTAACTGGTCCCGCAAAATAACTCCAGTCACGGGTTGAGTGGCAATCTGTACAAAGCGATACATGTTCAGCTATATATTTCCCACGAGCTATTCGCTCGGGTGTTGATTCAATTACTAAATCTGTGGGGGCATCCACATTAGGGTATGCTGTATTAAAATAGATTATAACTCCCAAAACAACGACTACCAGACCTGCAAAAACAAATCCGGCTACCTTAAGTGTTTTTCTCATTGTTCCTCCTATAATAAGTTAAACGTTATACTAATTTTATAATATGTAACTTTCTGCCCTTTAAAGTCAAAGTTCCTGTTTAACGAGATATGACGTCTGAATATTGGGAAAGTTAGATATTATCTAAATAATTTTTGTATTTAGCGCAATAGGGTATGAATTTTTCCCCTGTACCGGATTAGAGGATTTTATAATGGGAGTACTTTTGTTAAACGATTAAACAAAATTTATGTTTATTTAACAAGGTGAAGACACTTAATTAAGATGAGGATGACATAAATAAATTAAAATATGTCATCCTCTTATCATTTACTTGTAGAAGTTTCTTTCCCAGCGGTGGACTTTTAACTTTTCAATCATCTCTACAGATAGCGGTCCTCTTTCAACACTATTGATATTGGCCAGCAGGTTCTTTTCGCTTCGCATACCTGGGATAACAGAAGTTACTGCATCAAAGCTTACAGTATAGCGCAAAGCCGCTTCAGCAATATTTTCTGCTTCGGAATTTACATCCTCCAGGATTTTCTCAACACGTATACTTACTTCTTTTTTACGCTCACCTCTGAAGTAATAGTTACGCCAGTCATCTTTCGGGAATGTTGTATTTTCATTAATATTACCAGTAAGCGATCCCTCATCGAAAGGCACTCTTGCAAGCACAGCAATTCTGTTGAGCCGGCAGAATTCAAAAAGCTCATCTTGGGGATTGATCAAAAATATTAAAGATTACCTGATAGCAATCAATAAGTCCGGTCTTTCCTGCTTCAATTCCATTACATGGCTGATGATCGTTAATTGAAATTCCGAAATATCTTACTTTACCATCACGTTTAAGTTTCATCACTGCTTCTTTCCATTCATCGTGATCAGTCCATTTGTCATTCCATACATGAAACTGCTGCAAATCCAGATAATCCCGTTTAAGGTTCTTCAGACTTTGCTCCGTTTTCTCAATAATATAATCTGCAGGGAAAGCTTCATCTAAAGCAGCAGAGTCGGGTGCAGGCCATTTACCATTCTTTGGTGGTATTTTAGTTGCAACAAAGATCTGTTTGCCTGATTCCTTTTCTACCTCTCCTACGAGTTTTTCACTGTGTCCGTCACCATACGCGAGTGCTGTATCAAACAATGTAATACCCTTTTCAATAGCTATGTGTAATGCTTTCTTAGATTCTGTATCCTCAGCACCAATCCACATTGATTTACCGATTCCCCAGCAGCCAAAACCAAGAAGGGATACTTCTTCTTCAGAACGTGCGAAGGTTTTGTATTTCATAAATTGTTCTACTCCTATTATATAAATTGTTGATTTTATTTTTCTATTAGACAAAGAATGTGTGTACGCAGAAAAGGAAAGAAATTAAAGAAGTTATATAAGCCGGGATGAATTTTTGTTACCATTCTGCTAAGCGGGGGAGCAAGAGTTAAACTGTTGAACTGAATCTTTGCTTCAGGAAAATATTTTTTGAGAGCTTTTAATGATATTCCCTTTACATCCTTGTTGCGTGGATTATCATATATGAAATCATACCAGATAACACTTCCTCCGGGTTTTAACCATTGCCATATTTTATGAGCTAAATTACTCTTCATATTATTGTCTAATATTGAAGTAAATACCATTGACTGTAAAATAAAGTCAAAAGATTCTGGTTGGAAATTTAAGTCCAGCGCATTACCATAATGAAAGCTGATACCCTGCGGTAACCTGTTCTTTGCGTCTTCAAAACGATCTTCAAGCAGTTCATTGAAATAGATATTATCCGGCTGGAAGCCGAGGCGCAGGAGCATAAGAATATTCTGCCCACCACCTCCTCCAATCTCCAGAAGCTTTTTATCGTTTAGATTAACAAAACCATTTTTCGTAAATAGCCTGATCAGTTTTATCTCTTTTTCACGATCAGGCATATAAACTGACGGTAAAAGAGGATTATACCTACTGTCGGACTCTTTTCTCTTTTCATACCGCGATCTTATGTTATCTATTTCATTATGATCAGTCATCCGGTTACCATTTGTTATAATGAATTCTTTCTTCATTAAACCGGTTCTCGTTTGGTTTGATCTCAGCCGGATAACCAATTGAAACAAGTGAAACCGGGGTGATATTTTCAGGCAGGCAGAATAATCTGGTTAATCCTTCAACCCGTGACTTCTGAGGAAAAACACCCAACCATACAGCACCTAATCCTAATGCATAAGCAGCCAGCAGCAGGTTCTCTGTAGCGGCACTGCAGTTCTGATTTATATAATCTGAATTAGGTTCAATTTCTTTATCCCCGCATACAAGTATTGCAAGCGGTGACTGCCTCAGCATCTCAGCATAAGGATGCACTTCAGGTATTTTATCCAGCATACTGCGATCCGTAACAACAATAAAATGCCATGGCTGATAATTCCTTGCTGAAGGAGCGCACATTGCCGCTTCAAGTATCTTGTAGATGAGTTCTTCGGGAACGGATTTCTCTGTATACTGCCTTATACTTCTGCGTGTAAGAATTGCTTCAATAGCTTCCATAGATTTATTTAACCTCCTCCCTGTTGTAGTTTCCGGCTGAGATCTCGAAAGCTGAAAGGAATGCAAGCTTAGTAATTTTTTCGAATAATGATTTGTTTAACGTTTCAGGTTTATCTTCAGGAACATGTAAATAGGTATAGCTTTTCGTTGATGCAAAGTATGCGCATGGTATTCCTTTTTTATGGAATGGCTCTGCATCGGCACCGCCGCCTCCCCAGGTAGAATTGACAGTAATTTTTACAGATGCCGAGTCAATGGATTTGATTTTCTTCCAGAGTTCAGGAGCGCTTTTTCCATTACCGAGCTGAAGTTTGTCGCCATGACCAATGCAATCCAAATTAAGCATGGCAGTTATTCTTTCAGGAGGAATTCCGGAATGCTCAGCAAAATGCGAAGCGCCGAATAACCCCTGCTCCTCACTTGCGAAGAGTACAAAGACAACTGAACGTTTTGGTTTTATGTTGCCTTTAATAAAAGCTTCGGCAATTTCTAATACAGCTGCTGAACCCGAAGCATTATCATTGGCTCCGGGGAAATAAATCTTACCCGCCTGACTACCAACATGGTCAAGGTGTGCGCCAATTATTACATATTCATCTTTCAGTACGGGATCATTTCCCTCAATTAACGCAGCAACATTCATTGTCTTCTGATCTTTTACGTAAGTAGTGTTTACATTAATATGGGCTTTTGTTTTTAGCTTAACGGATATTGGTTTATGTAATGAATCGATATTTGACTGAAGTTCTTTTACGGTATAACCGCTCTCTGCAAGAAAATCATCTGCAGCAGAGGGACTCACTTCCAGTTGAGGAAATTTTTCATTCTGCTCACCTGGTCCGTGTAAAACACTTCCAATTGGTGCTGCATTTGATATTAATAAAATTCCTCTTGCTCCATAACGAGCAGCTACTGATGATTTTTCCCGGGGATAAGTATTTGTCCATGCACTGTCATTCAGCTTCCATGAAGGAATTCCCTTAAATACCATAACAATTTTATCTTTTACATCAACACCGGCATAATCATTATAACCAATATCAGGTCTGGATAAACCATATCCGCAGAACACTACATCAGCAGTTAAATTACCCGAGCCTGTAAATCCCCTGAAGGTAAAATCTTTGCCTAACTGAAATTCCCTTTCTGAATTTTCATGGATAAATTTAAGTGTACCCGGACCTTTAATCTCGTTGTATTCCACATTCAGATATTGAAAATATTTATCCGTTCCAAAGGGTTCTAAATTTAATGAGGCAAAGCGGTCAGCAGCAAATTCAGCGGCTTTATTATAACCTTCTCCGCCTGAAAGACGTCCCTCCAGTTCAGGAGAAGAAAGAAATTCCACTGTCTTCATCAGATCAGAGTGTGAGATAGAAGAGATTCCCGGAACCTCCTCATAGGGAGCATAGCCATAAAATAATAAAACACATAATACTAAACCGGAATACCTTAATGCTCTCATAACCCTCTGCAATTTTTTTATTGATAAATTTATCATTTTTCTGTTTTGATTCATAGATTAATAGTATAATTATTACAGTTTTCGTAAAAAGATAAGCAGTACCACAGTCAAGGAATAAAATGAATATAAATAGTAAAACCAAATCTACCTGGTTAAAACATCTTCAGGATGAGGTTGATGCATCATACTTATATAAAGTTATTGCAGGAAAGACGTCAGATGAAAAACAAAAAGAAATATATCTGAAGCTTGGTGAAGTTGAAGAAAAACACATAAAGGCCTGGAAGGATCTGCTGAAGGATCACAATATAAAATCAGGAAAGCTAAAACCATCAGCGAAGGCAAAGATCTTAAAGTGGAGCACAGATAAATTCGGTCCTGCCTTACTATCCAGATATCTTCTTAAAGAAGAAGCAACCGAGGTGAAGAACTATCTCGGATTATATAGAGATAGTCCCAATGGTCCCACCAGAAATATTGCACTTAAGCTCGCTAAAGATTCCGCGCAGCACGCTAATAAGTTAATGGATACACATGGTATAAAGGAAGAACCCTGGCATAGTTCGGAATCCGGAGGATTGCTTCGCAACATAGTTTATGGTTTCAATGATGGACTCACGGCAAACTTTGGTTTAATAGCGGGTGTAATAGGTGCAAGTGCAGCGCCGCATTTTATCCTTATATCCGGCATTGCGGGTGTTGTTGCTGATTCATTGTCAATGGGTTCATCGGGCTACCTCGCTGCGATAAGCGAGAAAGAAGTATTTGAATATGAAAAAAACATGGAGCGTGAAGAAATAGCACTAATGCCGGAACTTGAGACTGAAGAACTTGCCTTAATATATGAATCGAAGGGTATGAGCAGGGAAGATGCGAGATCACTTGCAGTAGAAACTATGAAGAATCCGGAACAGGCGCTTGAAGATAAAATTCGCGAGGAGCTTGGTATTGTTGAACATAAGGTTAGTCCGATGCGGGAAGGATGGATTACAGGAACAGCTACAGCTATCGGAGCATTGATACCCGTATTTCCATTTTTTTTCAGTACCGGATTTACAGCAATAGCAATCTCATTTATTATTTCCATGCTGGCTCATTTTGGGGTTGGTGCAGCAAGAAGTTTCTTTACCGGCAGAGGTATATTCCGGAGCGGATTTGACATGTTCATTGTGGGCTTCGGGGTTGCCGCTGTGGGTTACTTAATTGGTGAGCTGATCGTGAAGTTTCTATAGTATATTTGTTCAGGTCTCCTTTAGCGGAACTACAAAGGAGAGTGTAATTTGACAGCATTGAGCCAGGGAGGGCGGGTTTTTTTTATTCTGCAAAAAAGTAATAATTTTCTGAATCCAAATCGTTTGTACTGCTTCTAATATACTATATAAAAAGAGTCTTTTGTCCATATTCAATTAAAAACCACATTTATATGAAAAAAATCACTATTACTCTCACATTGATTGGTTTAGTAATTGTTACTGCAATCGGGTTGTTCGCATCCAGGCAGACAAAACCTGATGAATTAACTTTACTTAAAGCCAGAATCACCAAAAAAGCTGGTTCCTCTGTAGATCACAGCAAGTTCGAAATCCTGCAGAAGCAGTTTACTAATCCGCAGGAAATTACAGAGGCCTGTATAAGCTGCCATAACCAAACTCATAAGGAAGTGATGAAATCAAATCACTGGAATTGGGAAAAGCCGGAATACGTTGAAGGGCGCGGTATTGTGTATCTGGGTAAAAAGAACGCCATCAATAATTTCTGCATCAGCGCCGAAGGAAATGAGAAAAGCTGCGCTAAATGTCACATCGGATTTGGAATGACCAGCGCAAATTTTTCATTTACTGATTCCACCAATATCGACTGCCTGGTCTGTCATGATCAGACTGAAACTTATATGAAGGCGCCTGAGGAAGGCGGCGCGCCTGTTATGACACTCGATTTCAGTAATATCGCTCAGCATGTCGGTACACCCAAAAGAAGCAACTGCGGTATATGCCACTTCTTTGGAGGCGGAGGAAATAATGTAAAGCATGGTGATCTTGAGCAGGCTTTGTTTGAACCGGCCAGAGATGTTGATGTTCATATGGGTGTTGACGGCGCAAACCTTCAATGCGTCGACTGTCATAAAACAGAGAATCATAATATAAGCGGAAAGCTCTATTCATTATCATCAATGAACAGAAACCGTGCTGAGTGCGAAGAATGCCATGGTGAGCATCCCCATAATGACAGAATTCTTGATAATCATAATCTTAAAGTTGCCTGCCAGACGTGCCATATCCCTATTTATGCAAAAGTAAATGCGACTAAAACCGAGTGGGACTGGTCGACCGCAGGTAAATTAAAAGACGGGCAGCCTTATGAAATAGATGACGCAGACGGCAATCATACTTACCTTTCAATTAAAGGGTCTTTCAAATGGGGAAAGAACCTTCAGCCGGATTATGTATGGTTTAACGGAACAGCTTCGCATTATCTGCTCGGCGATAAAATTGCGGATACAACAAAACCGCTGGTATTGAATTCACTGAAAGGTTCATATAATGATAAAAATTCAAAGATCATTCCCGTCAAGATACACAGGGCGAAGCAGCCATATGATCCTGTAAATGAAATACTGATCAAACCAAAGCTTTATGCGGACAATGCTGGTGAAGGTGCCTTATGGAAGGACTTCGACTGGTACAAGGCATCGGAAGTTGGAATGAAAGATGTTAATCTGCCTTACAGTGGAAAAGTATCATTTATCGAAACAGAAATGTACTGGCCTGTAAATCATATGGTTTCATCAAAGGAGAATACTGTTTCATGTACCGAATGTCATGCAAAAGAAAACAGCCGTCTTGCTGCACTGAAAGATTTTTATATGCCTGCAAGGGATAACAGCAAGGCAATTGAAACCGGTGGAAAAGCACTGGTGCTATTCACTTTAGCCGGTATTTTTATTCATGGAACTGGCAGGTATGTTTCTTCACGTAAAAATAAAAAGAGAGTTTGATATGAAACAGAAAGTATATATCTACAGATCATTCGAGCGCTTCTGGCACTGGATGCAGGCAGTACTGATCTTCTTTCTTGCAGCCACAGGATTAGAAGTGCACGGATCAATAAAATTCTTCGGTTACCATAATGCTGTGAAATATCATAACACTGCGGCTTATGTGTTTATTGTTCTGATTGTATTCTCGATATTCTGGCATTTCACTACCGGTGAATGGAAGCAATATCTTCCTACAAGGAAAAATATCAGAGCTCAGATCAATTATTATCTTACCGGAATATTTAAGAATGCCCCGCATCCCACAAAGAAAACTGTATTAAGCAAACTTAATCCACTGCAGAAACTTGTTTACCTCGGATTAAAAATATTGATGATACCTACTATGGTAATATCAGGACTACTTTACATGTTTTACAGGTATCCTCAGGATGGTGGAATTGAATCTCTGAACATAGAGTCTATTGAAGTGATCGCCCTGTTTCATACAGCGGGAGCATACATGTTAATCGCTTTTATTATAAGTCACATTTACTTAACCACAACCGGCAGCACAATCACTTCTAATCTTAAGGCAATGATCACCGGTTATGAAGAAATTGAAACTCATGAATCAGAAAAGAAGAATGATTCATCTGAAGAAAAAGAATTAGTAAACAATGAAATTAACGTCTGAGGAAAAAATGACTGAAAAGAAATATATGAATCCTTATCTCGCAGGCTTTTTCCTGGGCCTGACATTACTTGCAACAATATACATTACGGGACGAGGTTTAGGGGCAAGCGGTGCTGTAAAGAGTACTGTAATTGCAGGAGTAGAAATTGCTGCAGCTGAACACACATCAGAGGCAACCTTCTATAAAGAATATAAGGCGGAACATCCGGACGGCGCATTAAAGAACTGGCTGGTCTTTGAGGTGATCGGCGTTATTATAGGCGCATTTATTTCAGGATTGATATCCAACAGGCTGAAGTTCTCTCTTGAGCATTCGCCCAAAATTACCAACAGGGTAAGGTTAGCCGGAGCATTAACAGGGGGCTTACTATTTGGTTTTGGCGCGCAGCTTGGAAGAGGATGCACAAGCGGCGCTGCATTAAGCGGTATGGCTGTATTATCAACCGGAGGTTTAATTACAATGATGGCGATCTTCGGCGGCGCTTATGCCTTTGCTTACTTTTTCAGAAAACTTTGGATATAAGGAGATAATACAATGGGACCATTAGTACCTGATGTAATTGGAAATGAGTTAAACTTTGTGGTCGCCCTGTTTATTGGAATTGCCTTCGGGTTTATTTTAGAGCAGGCAGGATTCTCCTCATCCAAAAAACTGGTAGGTTTGTTTTACGGATATGATTTTACAGTTCTGCGTGTATTCTTTACCGCAGGAGTAACAGCCATGATCGGAGTAATTGTATTAGGGCATTTTGGATTACTGGATGTTAGTCTGATCTACATCAATCCAACTTTTCTCTGGTCTGCATTAATAGGCGGTGTAATAATGGGACTGGGTTTTGTGATCGGAGGTTTTTGTCCCGGCACCAGTGTCTGTGCCGCTGCAATCGGAAAAATAGACGCAATGGTATTTGTGGCAGGATCATTTATCGGTGTTTTACTATTTGCAGAAGGTTATCCATTGCTTGAAGGTTTATATAAAGCTGAGAGTTGGGGTAATGTAAGAATATTTGAAACACTCGGGATGTCGCAGGCATTATTCGCTTTCATGCTGACTGTAGTTGCTGTCGGAGCATTCTGGGCAGTAACAATGGTAGAAGCGAAAGTAAATGGTAAACCGAATCCGGAGTTTGCAAATTCGCGTCCTTTATATACAGGAATAACCGCAGCTGCAATCCTTATAGGATTATCGGCTTTTGTTTTACCGGACCGTAAAGAAGATATTGCTAATCTTCTTAATGATGAAAATGTGATAAGCTCATATTCACCGAAGTTCATAACTTCTGATGAACTGGCTTTCAGAATTATTGATAATGATGAAACTATTCAGATATTTGATTTCAGAACTTTTAATGAATTCAGTACACTTAATCTGCCTAAATCAACTAACATTCAGCTAAGCAGTTTATTTGAGAAAGACACACAGAATAAGTTGTCGTTAAAGGATCAGAAGAATGTATTTATTGCCGGAGATGAAGTAACTGCCAGGAGGGCTGCCTTTGCCGCAGAGGAATTAGGTTATTCAGACGTTTATATTCTCAAGGGCGGAATGGAGTCTTTCAAAAAAGCTTACCTTGCAGCGCAGCCCGAAAAGACTGAAAGCTTGGATACAAACAGGTTCAGAATACAGGCGGCAAGTTTGATACCCGATATTATTAAGGAGAATATGGCGAAGAAAGGTACTCAGGTAAAGAAACAGAGTAAGAGAGTTCTCGGCGGCTGTTAGTTATCTTTCTAAAATGAGATTATTTTCCGGAGTCCCGGACCTGGTGAATAAACCGGTCCGGGATTATTTTTTCCCTCCAAAACCCATGCAACAAATTCCACTTCCCGTGCGTCTAAAATTCCAAAGAGAAGAGATCACAATGGAGAAAGGAGAATGAAGCATATTTTACTGCTGATTTTATTACTGGACTGCATCTACGCCGTGGATTACAGGACAGGCAAACTGTTTCTGAAAACTACGAGTTCGGAGATCAACGTTGACGGTATAATTGACGCCGCATGGAATTACGCTGACTCGGCAGATAACTTCATTCAACATCAGCCTTTTTACGGTAAATCCCCTTCTCAAAATACAATCGCCAAAGTTTTAACTACTTCAGATGCTCTCTATTGCCTTATTATTTCATTTGATCAAACCGGTGACGTGCAGGCAAACACAGGAACGCTGGATATGTTTAACGGCGATGTGGTTTCGATCATGCTTGATACGTATAATGATAAACGTACCGCATATAAATTTGCAGTGAGCGCTTCAGGTGTAAAAAGCGACTGCCGGATGCTGGATGACGGCAGAAACAGAGATTTTAACTGGGATGGTATCTGGTTTGCGGAAGCTAAAATCTATGACTGGGGATATGTTACTGAAATGAAGATACCTTATAAATCAATATCCTATAATAAAGATCTTGATGAGTGGGGTTTGGATTTTGACCGGTGGATACCTCATGCAACAGAAGATATCTATTGGATGAAGTATGAAGAAAATGAGGGCTTAAGAATATCTAAATTCGGTAAACTGGTATTTGATGGTATTAAACCACAGTCCGATGGAATGCACCTCGAGATATATCCGGTTGCCATGGCTAACCTGAAACTTACTGAAAGCGGAAAGTATACACTTGATGAAGATGCCGGTGTGGATATATTTTACAATCCTTCGCCTAGTCTTACTTATATGCTAACCGCTAATCCTGATTTTGCACAGATAGAAGCCGACCCATATGATTTTAATATTTCAAGATATGAAACTTATTTCAATGAGAGGCGTCCTTTCTTTACTGAAGGAAATGAAATATTTATGGCATCAGGGAAAGACAGGAACAGCGGATTCTACAGTCCACTTCAGCTTTTCTATTCAAGAAGAATAGGAAGAAAGCTTGCTGACGGAAGCGAGGTTCCTCTGGTTGCGGGAACAAAAGCTTACGGAAGATTAGGCGGAGACTGGGAGTATGGCGGATTTCTTGCACTTACGGGCGAAAAAAGTTATCTGGATGAGAATGAAGAGTTAAGAGAAGGCCGCGCTTATTTTGGAACAGCGAGACTCAAAAAGCAGATCTTCGGAAATTCCACAATCGGCGCAATGTTCGTGGGCAAGAAAACAAAAGATAATACATATGGAGTCATTGATATAGACGGTGCTTTCCGTAAATCAAGTTATCAGTTCTCTTATCAGCTTGCGCGTTCATTTAAGGATAATGAAGGTGATTATGCGTTTGCATCAGGCCTCGCGGTATTCGACCAGGACTGGATGCTTCTTAACAGAGCAAAATATATAGGCGAAAATTTTGATATTCAGGAAGTGGGATATGTTCCGTGGAAAGGCACGGCAGAATTTTCCACAGTGGGTGGTCCAAGATGGTATTTTGAGAATGGATATCTGCGCTCGTTCATGTTCTACGGCGGACTAATTCTGTATAATGAAAAGGTGGATAAGTATACAGATCATTCAGGAATACTGGGAATTAATCTTCAGTTCAGAGATAACTGGGGCGGTGAAATAAATTTTGAACTGGGCAAAGCACTGGACAATGGAATTAAGTTTGATGTTATGAGTCTGAATTTCAGTACCTGGTTCCATGTATCACCCACATGGAATGGTAATCTGTGGGGCGGTCATGCAAAGACTTACAATTTCGACAGAGAGTATGTTGCCTCATATACATGGGCCGGAAACTATTTTGAATGGAGCGCCGGTAAAAATCTTACCATCGGAGCAAACACCAACGTATATATTGAAAACAAGCCATCGGGTGATATAGAAGAAATTACTTATGTATCGAGACCATTCATAAACGTAGTACCGATCAATTATTTAAATCTTCGTTTATATGTTGATAATGTATATCTGCATTCATCACAGCGATTGGACCGTGTGATAGTAGGATTTTTATTCTCATATAATTTTCTGCCGAAGAGCTGGATATACCTGGCATATAATGATTTTCAGGAAAGGGGTCCTGAGTATGATGACTTCGGAAACCAGTTACGCACACGTTTACACACAACAGAAAGAGCTTCGGTAGTAAAGATAAAATATCTCTACTACCTATGATTTGAGATCTAACATATCTCTTCTCCAACCGTGCAGTGCAGTCGAGACGATAGCACTGCATTTTTTTTGTTTGTCTGAACCATAATTCATGGATTAAAGGATTAGCAGGAAAATATAATCACATCAAGTAACTTGAATTTAGATTAATTTATGTACCACATGTTGGAACACGCCTATACACGTAAATCACATCCTAGTTATGGCGTGTTCCTACATATTTGTGATGTGCGGAGCCGAAAAAATTTGTATTTTGATAGGCAAAGAAACTAAAATAAATATAGATGGATATTCTTGTAAGTTTTCTTCCTGTTGTAATATTTCTCTTATTCCTTTTATATCTTGACAGCTTTAAACTGGTAAAGAAGAATGATGTATTTACGAGTTTCTTCTGGGGGGTGTTCAGTGCCTCTAGCGCATATTATATAATCACCACAGTAATAAAAAACAGTACACTCAGTGTGCATACTTATTCGCAGTTTATCGCACCGGTTGTTGAAGAATGTCTTAAGGCAGTATTTCTGATTCTTATGATCAGGAAGAATAAGATCGGATTTATAATTGACGGGGCAATTCTTGGTTTCTCTATCGGAACGGGATTCGCCTTTATGGAGAATTTATATTACCTGCATACTTTAGAAACCACAAACATGGCAATATGGATTGTGCGGGGATTCGGCACTGCGGTAATGCATGGGGGCACAACTGCAATAGCAGCTATTATAATTATGAGGTCTGCCGATGATACAAAACGCAGCTTGGCAGTTACGGCTAAAGCATTACTGGCGGCAATTCTGCTGCATTCAATATATAATCAGTTCTGGGTGTCACCGGTTCTAAGTGCTATGATCATATTTATTACATTACCTCTTCTGCTGAACGCAGTATTCAGGCAGAGTGAATCATCATTAAGGCAATGGCTCGAGATTGAATTTGACAGCGAGGTAAGCATATTACGAATGATCAGAACAGGATTATTTTCAGAGACACGCAGCGGTAAGTACATTTCATCACTTAAGGAGAAATTCGCTCCTGATATTATTGTTGATATTTTATGCTACATAAGAATATACCTTGAACTGTCGTTGAAAGCGAAGAGCAACATGATGCTTAAGGAAGCAGGCTTTCCGGTAAATAAAGATAAGGAGATAAAGGAAAAGCTTACTGAGCTTGAATACATTAAAAAACACATTGGTAAAACAGGACTGCTGGCGATATCTCCTGTTCTGCGCATGAACAGGAATGATTTATGGAAGTTCGGACAATTACAATAATGAATAAAGAGCTATGGAAAACATTCATCCCAATCTGAAGAAGGAAGCGATATTAGTCCGGTTCGGTCTTCCTTTATTTCTTGCTTTCACTGTTCTCCCGCTTGTGATCGTATTTGTAGTTTTACAGATCACACTGGAGTTTAATTTCACGCGTACTATAATACTTTTCTTCAGCATTCTCTTATCAGTTGTAGTTACTACATTTATTTACGTCAAGTTTTTTGGGAAGTATAAACAAACGGTGCAGAGAGCATCTTCCCTGTTATACAGTAATAAACCTGAGACTGGAATAATCTCGCCGGAAGTGCTGATGAGTGTATGGGGACCAATATTCAGAATCAAGAGTGATCATTCGAATAATTCTGATCTTGTCACGTTTAAGATTGATAAGAGACGCGTAAAGAAATTTCATTCTAAGTCCGTGGAGTTGTACAAGGATACAAAGGGAATTCATGATACTGTTGTGATTAAAGTGATGGGATCATACATAATTGGCAAACTTCAGAATAGGAAGAAAGCTGAGGATGTGATTCACGAGTTTAAAAAGTTTAAACGGGGCATGCTGATGTTTGCAGCCGCTTCCATCATAGTGCTTGTAATTGTTCAGTTCTTTCATATGAAGAGCATTAATAAGAATGCAGACTTTGCGGTGAACACAACTTCATGGCCGATCACGAGCGGAAGAATTACATTTTCTTCAGTCAATGAAGTACGAATCAAAGAAGGAAAAACTTCCGTGAAGGGTTACTCTGCTTCGATCAGGTATGTTTATAATCTGAATGGAAAGGAGTATGAGGGAAGCAACATTCATCTGGCTTATGAGCCCACAAAGAATTTGGAAGAGGCACGGTATTACATAAGCAAGTATCCGCTGGGCGCAACAGCAGCCGTGCATTATAATCCAAAGGATTATTCGTTTTCACTACTTGAAGCGGGGCACCAGGAGGATATATTAAAAGAAGTAAGTGAGGTGTACATAGTTACGGGGGCGGTATCGGGAATATTAATTATTACAATTATTATTTTGATGTTTGTATTCAGGGAGCAGGAGAAGAAGACGGGGAGATTTTTTCAGTCGCAAAAGCGATAGAACGCGGATAGCGCGCCTGCCTGCCGGCAGAGATTGTGTGGATTAAGAAAAACCTCCGGGGTTGAGGAAAACCCCGGAGGTTTACACTACCGAGCATCGCGGCTCCGGATTCACATTCGTTGAATTCATCATTTGTGAAATCCAGACGCGGCATTGCCGCGTCTTTACAACGGTGTGTAATTCGCGAAATTTGTGTCGTTTTTTCTTAAGCGTATTCGCGTTTGAGCTGGTCGAAGATGTCTTCGGTCAGCTTTTCACGTTTTCTGAGTTCGGCAAATTTATCAAGCAGGTCATCTACTGTTAAGCGCTTCTTGTCTCGTTCAGAAATGTCATCAATTATTTTACCTTTATACATCATTATTGTTCTTGTGCCAAGCTCCAATGCCTGCTGCATGCTGTGAGTTATCATAACGGATGTCAGACTTCCCTGTTCAATGAATTTCTTTGTTAGTTTTATTATCTGCGAAGCAGCTTTTGGATCTAGGGCTGCAGTATGTTCATCAAGAAGCAGTACTTTTGGCTGTGTTATTACTGCCATTAGTAAAGTTAAAGCCTGCCGCTGGCCGCCTGATAAAGAACCAATTACGTTATCAAGCCGGTCCTCAAGCTGCATTTCAAGAGCTTCCACCTGCGACTTAAAATCAGAAAACATTTTATGATTCAGACTTATTTTCGGAAGCCGTCTTTTCCCACGATGAAGTGCAAGCAGAAGATTTTCAGCTATAGTCATTTCAGGCGCCGTACCGCTGAAGGGATTCTGAAATACGCGGGAAATATATTTAGCTCTCCTGAAATCTTTCTTTCTTGTAACATCAATCCCGTCAATCAAAATTTTACCTGTATCAGGAAGAACAGCGCCGGCAATCATATTAAGCAGAGTTGTTTTTCCTGACCCGTTTGTACCGATGATCGTTACAAACTCACCGTCATTTATTTTCAGATTTATATCCTGAAGCGCTTTAACTTCGTTTATGGTGCCGGCATTAAATGTTATATTCAGATCAGATATAGTAATCATTTTATCACCATTATTTTAGTACTATGTTTGCACCGCTGAGTATGTTATCCGGAATGGAAATTCCCAGTTGCTTAGCGACACGTGCATTGATGTTATATCTTTCGGGTACATACTTTTCGATTGGAATATTTTTCGGCAACTCTCCCTTTACAACAACAGCTAATATATCCGCAGCTTTTCTACCCACTTCAGGATAGTCAGCGCCCATTGTAAAGAGCACTCCAATGTTTATTTCATCGGGTGTATTTGTGAAATAAGGTATTTTGTGGTCTATCATCTTTTTAGCAATTATGGGAACCACTGTTGAAACTGTGATATCGCCGGAAGTAAAGAAGGCATCTATCTTTGCGCTAAATATTGATTTCATAACTTCTTCGATCTCGCTGGAGCTGCTGACGTTCTTTTCAATCAGCTGAAAATTGTATTTCTTTGCAGCGCTTCTTGCCATCTTTGTACAGAATTCGGAGTTGGATTCTGAGGGATTCCAGATAATTCCAACTTTCTTTGCGTGCGGAAGAATTTCCCGCATCATTTTAAATGTTGATTGTACCGGCTGGGGTGTTGCCAGGCCTGTAAGATTAGAAAAATGATCAACAGGATCTTTCGCTACTCCAGCTGAGTAAGGATCAGTAACAGCACAGAATACATGGGGAATTTTTTTATTATTATTTGCGATGATCTGCATTGCTAGTGTAGAAACTGTGGCGATGTAATCAAAATCTTTTGAGACAATATCTTTGGCAATTGACTGCGCGGTACCATAATCACCATGAGCATTGAATTGTTCGTAGACCATGTTGTAATCTCTTAGTATACCACTTTCCTCAAGCTCGTCTATCAGGCCCTGCGTAGTTGAGTTAAGCAGTGTATTTTCCTGGAACTGGAACACAGCAATTCTTTTAAGCGCGGCAGTGCTTGCCCCTGATATCATTTTTGAAGGATCCCTCCTGAGCGTACCATTCTCATAAAATGCATTGGCCCTTTGCAGAATTGATTCAGGAAATTTAACTCCATGCTTTTTTGCTATGTCAAGATTCAGTCCCAGAGTTGCGGCTTTATAGTTTTCATAAGGGATTTTACCGGGATTTGTGCCATTGAGAATTTTATGTACCATATCCGCGGCCTGCATTCCGCTAACCCTGTATTCATAACCATATACTGCAAGAGCCCCGTCGGGCAGACGTTCAACATCGCCTGAGAATATTGGAATCTTAACTGTATTCGCCGCCTTAACAACTGATTCAAAGGCTGAATAAACACATATGTCCGGAACGAGAAAAAATCCATTTATCCCTGAATTTACAAGAGAAAGCGCACCCTGATAAACTTCATTTGTGCTGGTAATTGTGGTGCCTTTGAAGACTACCCTTTTATCTTCGCTGATAACCTTCTTTAACCTGTTTACGTTATCAACTGAATTAGGGAATGATGGATTCCAGATACAGCCAAGTTTGAAATCATCCGGATATAATTCGCGAACGATCTTCATAAGATCGCCCATCGGCATAGAGCCATAAACACCTGTTACATTATCAGGATGATCTGTATTTGACTTACCCACACCAATGATGAAAGGATTTGCAACAGTAGCAAAGACAACAGGTTTATTTTTAACTTTGTTACAAACTGCCTGTGTAGATGCCGTTGAGACAGAGAGGAAAAGATCAGCATCCTTATTAATGAAGTTATCAACAATGGTATTTAATGTGGGGATATCTCCATTCGCATTAACATACATAAAAGTACAATTCTTACCTTCTTCGTAGCCCAGTTCTTTCATGCGGGTCATAAATCCTTCGTGAGTAAGTGTAAGCATCTCACTATCATTAGGTAGGATAATCGCGATCTTAACCATCTTCTCCGGTTCCGGTGAAACTATTGCCTGATAAGAAAACCATCCCGCAGCTATAAGAATAACAGCTGCCGTGCCTGTATAAATAAGTTTTCGTTTTCTCTTTATAAAATCAAAACTAATCTTTTTCTTTTTACCGGTAACTACGCCTGTTGTGATAAGTGTAACCAGAACGAAAACAGCAGTAATGAGTTTAAGGTCATTCGGATTTAATCCCACTAGCAGTGCAAGCGCAACCATTACCCTGAAGATGATTGAGCCGATTATCACACTGAGGATTTTGATGAATATCGATTTGTGTTTAATTACTGCTTCACCGATAATAACAGCGGCGAGACTTGCAACAACACTTCCCACACCCATACCGATATCAGAAAATCCCTGATACTGAGCTACCATTCCACCGGATATTCCGATTAAACCATTTGCCAGAGCAATACTAAAAACTTTCAGCGCGCTCTCGTTTACACCGTTTGCAGATACCATCAAAGGATTACTTCCGGCAGCACGCATTGTTACACCGATATCTGTCTTAAAAAATAATGATATGAGCAGCCAAAACAATATAATAATTGCAAAGAGACATATAAAAAGCCAGAGCTCGCTGTTCATACCGGGATTAAAGCTGTCGAATACAAGCAGATAACTTGGACTGTTAAGCAACGGGATATTCGACTTCTTCATTATTCGCAGGTTAATAGAATACAAGCCGGTCATTACAAGAATTCCCGCAAGTAATCCGTTAATGTTGAACTTCGTGTGAATGAGTCCTGTCATTAATCCTGCTATTGCGCCCCCCGCAAATGAAAAGATAATTGCGATGAAGGGATCGACCTCTGATATAATGAGGACGGATGCAATTGCAGCACCTGTAGTAAAACTGCCCTCAATAGTTATATCAGGAAAATTATAAATCTTATATGTTATGAACGTCCCAATAGCCATAAAGCTATACAGGAATCCGAGGTTAACTGCTCCAATCCACAGTTCCATCAGCATTCCTCCAGATCAATAATTGCGAGCATGCCATTTTTGAATTTAGATTTGCCGAGAAGGTGCTGAACCCTGGCAGCCTGCATTTCATTAACTATACGATTAAGCTCGTTATTAAAATTAAGTATGTCTTTACTAAGCAGTCCTTTCTCAAACGATGCGGCGTGAATATGGTATTGTGCATCTGCAGAAAATAATTGGCGGTATTTCTCAGAAATCAAATCTCTGTTCTTAACTGAAATACCGCAGGCCGCAATAATATGATGAGCCTCTGCAGCTTCTAAGGGAAAATCCATCCAGTCAGCGAAATTCTTCTGTTCGAAGATCCTGCCCTGCTCAGGTTTATTTTCCTGAATGGGACTCTTTTTAAGATGCATCCCGTAAATTCCTCCGCTTTCAGCAAGCAGGACAACTCCGTACAGATTTGTACCGGCCAGTTCCGATGAAGTTTTTATAAGTGAAGCAAGTGAAAGATATTCTTCAGGCTGATCAAAATGAAAGATAAGAGAAGGTTCTCCGCTGAATCTGAATCCATGCAGGAATTTATATTTGAAATTATTATTTACCTGATCGCTGAGCATATAATCCACAGCGCTTTTCTTAAGAGCGGGGAAGGTAAAAAAGTTTCTGTTAATAATTAGCGTTTCACCGAACAGGTTTTTGCATTCATCGAATTCATCGCCCATAGCCGCGAGTCCGGTACCATACTGTATATCATCAGCGTTTACTTCAGCAACATCATTATCCGTATAAGAGGATGCTGATAATTTTTCCTGTGAACCGATGATATTTATGATGCCGGGTTTAGCAGCCGTTTTGGTAAGATGAATTCTGATTCCATTGATCTCTTTATCAGATATTTCGAGAAGGATAGTATCACCATCAGCAACTTCAGGGATCTGATCTTCGGTTTCATATATTCTGAAGATTGACGCGAAGCCGCTTATACTGAACACTTCGCGTACAGAAGGCGCCAGGCACACAAGGATGAGTTCACCGCCGATCTTCTTTAATGTTTTCTGCAGAGTAAGGAAGACTCTTAATCCCGCGCTGCTGATATATGATATAGATTTAAAGCTTACGATTATTTGTCGTGCGCCCGATGAAGTAAGTTTTTCGAATTCGGTTTGTATCTCAGGGGCTGAGAGGCCGTCTATGCGTCCCCGTGGTTCAACGAGTTTGAAACGTTGTTTATCGGTAATCAGTATTTCAAGCATGGGTGCTCCATGTATGCGGTTTATTTTTGAGGAACAATTATAGTTAAGATAACTGAGAGAAAAAAAAATAACCAATTCACTGATTAAAGTTAATCTAATTTCATGAAATTTAAAGGAAAAAATGTGATTTGCAGGAAGAAAGAAAACTAGACACAAATTTCGCGAATTACGCAAATTATATAAAAGACAATAGAACACATATTAAAGGTTCAATGTCAATAGGTTACAGTTCTCCCTTTGCGATTTTTTTCTTTTTTTGTTTTCGTAATTACAAGTTAATCGACTGTTTTTTATTTCTTCGTAGCTGGTTTGAGTTGAGATAGAATCAACTCCCAAACACATATAATGGATCTAGTTCTTTTAAAGAACTTGTCACAAC
>Ga0196971_1000034_pt1 | contig 147889 bp, 140 predicted proteins | sample S1v_1013CmetaG_FD_148660 | JGI IMG/M metagenome (GOLD analysis project Ga0196971, IMG submission 148660) | Soil microbial communities from Anza Borrego desert, Southern California, United States - S1+v_10-13C | ecosystem: Environmental > Terrestrial > Soil > Desert | place: USA: California...
GCTTCGCGAAACCCCGCTCTCATCCACCTCGCCGCTGGCAGGCGGCTCGGATTCATGCGGCGCGAAGCAGTGCTTCGCGAAACCCCGCTCTCATCCACCTCGCCGCTGGCAGGCGGCTCGGATTCATGTGGCGCGAAGCAGTGCTTCGCGAAACCCTGCGTTCATCCACCTCGCCGCTGGCAGGCGGCTCGGATTCACGCGGCGCGAAGCAGTGCTTCGCGAAACCCCGCTCTCATCCACCTCGCCGCTGGCAGGCGGCTCGGATTCACGCGGCGCGAAACAGTGCTTCGCGAAACCCCGCTCTCATCCACCTCGCCGCTGGCAGGCGGCTCGGATTCACGCGGCGCGAAGCAGTGCTTCGCGAAACCCCGCTCTCATCCACCGATATACGACATTTCGACTTTGCGTATTGCCTGATCGGTCAAATCGGTATTTGCCGTTCGTAACTCCGAGTAGCGATCGCCGCGTGCGCGCCAGATATGCGCTACCGTGGATGCAATCTCGGCATCGCTTCGTCCGTCACGCAGCATCGTGCGCAGGTCATGGCCGCCAGTGGCAAACAGGCAGGTGTAGAGCTTACCTTCCGTCGACAGCCGCGCGCGCGTGCATTCGCTGCAGAAGGCGCGGGTGACGCTGGAAATGACCCCGATCTCGCCGCCGCCGTCCTTGTAACGCCAGCGCTCGGCGGTCTCGCCGGTATAGTTCGGGTCGATCTCCTCCAGCGGCATTTCGGCGCCGATGCGGCGCAGCACTTCTTCCGACGGCACCACTTCATCCATCTTCCAGCCATTGCTGGCGCCGACGTCCATGTATTCGATGAAGCGCAGGATGAATGGCGAGCCCTTGAAGTACCGCGCCATCGGCAGGATTTCCTGGTCGTTCATGCCACGCTTGACCACCATGTTCACCTTGATCGGGCCCAGTCCGGCGTTGTGCGCGGCTTCAATCCCGTGCAATACGTCGGAAACGGGGAAGTCGACATCGTTCATGCGCCGGAACACGGTTTCGTCGAGCGCATCCAGCGAGACGGTGACCCGCTGCAGTCCCGCATCCTTGAGGGCCTGCGCCTTTCGCGCGAGCAGCGATGCATTGGTGGTCAGGGTAAGATCCAGCGGCCGGCCGTCCGATGTGGGAAGCGCACTCAGCATGGCGATCAGTTTCTCGACATCCTTGCGCAGCAGAGGCTCGCCGCCGGTCAGCCGGATCTTGTGCACGCCGTGCGCGACGAAGATTTTCGCGATGCGGGTGATTTCCTCGAAGGTCAGCAACGCCGAATGCGGCAGGAAGGGGTAGTTCTTGTCGAATACTTCCTTCGGCATGCAATAGACGCAGCGGAAATTGCAGCGGTCGGTGATCGAGATACGCAAGTCCTGCAGCGGCCGCGCAAGCGTGTCCGCAAGCAGGCCGGTCGGCGCTTCCAGATGGGAGGGAATGGACGGCGACGCGTTGGTCTGGCGCCAGTCGACCAGGGGAATAAATCGTTCTGCCATTCGTGCGTGCAAACTGAGCGTTTGGTAGTCCCGCTTAAGATACCACGAGACCGATCAGCGCACAGGCGGCGATCAGCGGGATCGTGCCGGCCTTGTAGCGCAGCAGTGCAAGTGCCGCCAGCGCCGCAATCGCCATGGCGGTGAAGTCCCATTCCGCCGGCGAGTTTCCAAGATGAAAAACATGACGGGCGAAGAATACCGCCAGGCTGGCAATGACGCCGACCACCGCGGCGGAAATCGCGGTGAGCGGCGCGGTCAGCCGGATATTGCCGCGCGTGGCCTCTACCAGGGGACCGCCGGCCAGGATGAAGATGAAGGACGGCAAGAAGGTGAAAAACGTTGCAACGACCGCACCGGCGACGCCGGCGAGCAGCAGCGCTTCCGGGCCGAACACGGCCTTGGTCCAGCCGCCGACGAAGCCGACGAATGCGACGATCATGATCAGCGGCCCGGGCGTGGTTTCGCCGAGTGCCAGGCCGTCGATCATCTGGGTCGGGGTGAGCCATTGAAAGTGCTCCACCGCACCCTGGACCACGTAGGGCAGGACCGCATAAGCGCCGCCGAAGGTCAGCAGCGCCGCTTTCGTGAAAAACCAGCCCATCTGCGCCAGAGGGCCGCTCGTACCGGTAAAAAATGCGAGCATCGCCCAAGCCGCAGCGGCGAGCAGGATGCCGGCTGCGGCGACGACAAGCAGTTTTTTCGATGAAAAGCGGGCGTGCGCCGGCGTCGGCGTGGTGTCGTCGATCAGTGCCGGGCCATACGAGGAGCGAGACCTTTCCTCGTGCGCCCCTCCCGTGCGGAATTTCGCAGGAAGCAGCCGCCCTCCGGCAAATCCGGCCAGCGCCGCCGCCAGTACGACAAACGGAAAGGGAAGGTCCAGCAGCGCGATCGCAATGAACGCCGCGACGGCGATGCCGGTCAGCCAGTGAGTCTTGAGCGTGCGGGAGCCGATGCGCCAGGCCGCCGCAAGCACGATCGCGACGATTGCCGGTTTGATGCCGTACAGCACTCCGGCGACCAGCGGCGTGTGGCCGAAGGCGAGGTAGAGCCAGGACAGCAGCATCAGCAGGAGCAGCGACGGCAGCACAAACAGGGTGCCGGCGATGATGCCGCCCACGGTGCGGTGCATCAGCCAGCCGATATAAACGGCGAGTTGCGTCGCCTCCGGCCCTGGCAGCAGCATGCAGTAGTTCAGCGCGTGCAGGAAGCGCTGCTCGGAAATCCAGCGCCGCTTTTCCACCAGGTCGGCATGCATGATCGCAATTTGCCCGGCCGGCCCCCCGAAGCTGATAAAACCCAGCTTCAGCCAGTAACGAAAGGCTGCCGCGAGGGAAACGGCCGCGGGGGCTTCTGAAGGAGGATGGCTCATGCCTGGTTCATTGCGGCGGAAATGATGTGCGAAACAAAAAGGGAGCATACGCTCCCTTTTTGTTTTATTGCCGGAAACGCGGCAGGATCAACGCCGTGTCTCGACCTGGACCAGCGGTTCGTTCGACACCGGCGGCAACGGCTTGCGCACGCGCGGTACGCGCGGAGCAGGCACGATTTGCGCCGCCGCTTCCTGCGCGGCGCGCAGCTTTTCCGGATCGGTCACTGCCAGGGTCAGGCCGGCGGCGGCCAGCACATCGCGCAACTGGTCGAGCGGCATCGGGGCCGGGGCAAGCTCTGCAACCGGCGCCGCAACCGGCATCGGAGCCGGAGCCGGAGCCGGCGTCGGAGCCGGTGCCGGTGCAATTGCGACCTGCACAGGCTCAGGCGCGGCAACCGGCGCCTCGGCGACGGCCGCCGGCGCTACCGGTTCTGCAACCTCTGCCGCAACGGCGGTTTCTGCCGGCGCCTGTTCCGACGCTTCCGCAACCACCGCTTCGGTCACCGCAACGGCAGCTTCCGGCGCGGCGAGTCCGGCGATCTCGAGCTGCACCGCCTGCGGTTCCGCTGCGCCTTCTTCGGCATCGAATTCGCCAGCCAAGACCTCGCCGTTCTCACGGTCGCGGCGGTTGCGGTTGCGCCCGCCGCGGCGGCGGCGGCGGCGGCGTTCATCGCCTTGCTGTTCACCCTGTTCGCCCGGACCATCGGCGGCGACTACGGCGATGTCATCGGACTCGGTGTCGGCTGCCGGAACGCTTTCCGGTGCGGCTACCGGCATCGCCGCAGGAGCGGCCGGGGCGGCCGGGGCGGCCGGAGCGGCGGTCAGCAGTTCTTCTGCCGGGGCTGCTTCGCGGCGCTCCTCGCGCTGGCGCTGCTGGCGTTCACGGCGGGACTCATTGCTTTCACGCGGCTCGCGCGGTTCACGGGGTTCACGCGGCTCGCGCGCTTCCTTCGGCTCGCGTGCCTCCTTCGGCTCGCGTACTTCGCGCGGTTCCCGGGCCTCGCGCGGTTCACGCGGCTCCCTCGGCTCCCGCGGCGGGCGCGCCGGACGCGGCTGCTGCTGGGTTTCAGATGCACTTGCCGGTTGCTTCACGGCCTCCTCGCGGGCCTCGTTGCGGCCGGTGTCGCGCTCTTCGCCACGGTCACGGCCGCCGCGGCTGCGGCGGTTGCGGCCGCGGCCATTGCGGTCGCTGCGTTCGCGCGGCTGCGCCGGCTTTTCCTCGACCACCGGTGCGGCGGGTGCGGCAACCGGGGCAACGCGCTTCTTGCGGAAGAACCCGAACACGCGGCTCAGGAAACCTTCTTCCACAGGTTGCGGCTCGGGGACCGGGGCGGGCGCAGGCGCTGCTTCGACCGGCTTGCGTTCCACGATCGGCGCAGGCTGATCCGGCGTGATGCCCTTGACCACGGCTTCCTGGCGCGGACGCACTTCCTCTTTCTGGCGCTTGCCGTAGCTGATGTCGGTATCCGCTTCCTCGGCCATGTCGTAGCTGGCCTGCGGTTCTTCCAGGCGCGGGTCGTCGTGCTTGATTCGCTCGAGCTTGTAATGCGGCGTCTCAAGATGCTTGTTCGGGATCAGGATGACCGTCACCCGGTGGCGGGTCTCGATCTTCAGGATCTCGCCGCGCTTCTCGTTGAGCAGGAAGGCGGCCACATCGACGGGCGCCTGCACATGGATCGCGGCGGAGTTTTCCTTCATCGACTCTTCCTGGATGATGCGCAGCACTTGCAGCGCGGAAGACTCGGTATCGCGGATGTGGCCGGTGCCGTTGCAGCGCGGGCAGGTCACGTGGCTGCCCTCGGAGAGCGACGGGCGCAGGCGCTGGCGCGACAGCTCCATCAGGCCGAAACGGGATATCTTGCCCATCTGCACGCGGGCGCGGTCGTAACGCAGCGCATCCTTCAGGCGGGTCTCGACTTCACGCTGGTTCTTCGCGTTCTCCATGTCGATGAAATCGATCACGATCAGGCCGCCCAGGTCGCGCAGGCGCAGCTGGCGGGCCACTTCGTCGGCGGCTTCGAGATTGGTATGGAGCGCGGTGGTTTCGATGTCGCTGCCGCGGGTGGCGCGGGCCGAGTTGACGTCGATGGACACCAGGGCTTCGGTGTGGTCGATGACGATGGCGCCGCCGGAGGGCAGGGGAACGGTGCGGGAGTAGGCGGTCTCGATCTGGTGTTCGATCTGGAAGCGCGAGAACAGCGGCACATCGTCGCGGTAGCGCTTGACCCGGTGCACCATGTCCGGCATCACGTGGCTCATGAACTGCTGCGCCTGTTCGTAGATGTCGTCGGTATCGATCAGGATTTCGCCGATGTCAGGCTGGAAATAATCGCGGATTGCGCGGATCACCAGCGAAGACTCCTGGTAGATCAGGAAGGCGCCCGGTGCCGACTGGCCGGCGCCTTCGATCGCGCGCCAGAGCTGCAACAGGTAATTCAGGTCCCACTGCAGCTCTTCCACGTTGCGGCCGATGCCGGCGGTACGGGCAATGACCGACATGCCGGAGGGGATCTCCAGCTTGTCCATGGTCTCGCGCAGCTCCTGGCGGTCTTCGCCTTCAACCCGGCGCGAGACGCCGCCGCCGCGCGGGTTGTTGGGCATCAATACCAGGTAGCGGCCGGCCAGGGAAATGAAGGATGTCAGGGCCGCGCCCTTGTTGCCGCGCTCTTCCTTTTCGACCTGGACCATGATTTCCTGGCCTTCGCGCAGCGCATCCTTGATGGTGGCGTTGCGCACATCGATACCATCCTTGAAGTAGCTGCGCGCCACTTCCTTGAACGGCAGGAAACCGTGGCGTTCCTCGCCGTAATTGACGAAGCAGGCTTCGAGCGAGGGCTCGATGCGGGTGATGACGCCCTTGTAAATGTTCGACTTGCGCTGTTCGCGGCCGGTCGTTTCGATGTCAATGTCGATGAGCTTCTGCCCGTCGACGATCGCCACGCGCAGCTCTTCCTGCTGCGTGGCGTTGAATAACATGCGTTTCATTTTTTTACTCCGTGACTCTTGGGTCAACTCTAGGACCGCAGTTGGCGAAACCCGCCAGTGCGGCAAAATACAGGGATGTACGCGAGGTCGGAGTGCTTGAGGGAGGGAACTGCCTTAGTGTGCGGGAGCGCAGTACAGAAGCGCGGGGGCCGCAACGGGGCGCGGATGTGATCGATGCGTATGCCGCACGCACGCAGCATCCTCGGCGCGCAAGACGGCAGGGTCGGGAGAGACCTTGTCGGGCGCGGCGTCGGGCAGCGGGCAGTGAAAAGGAGCCAAACAGAACATGGAGTCCGGCAGAATCGGCAAACAGGGTCAAACACATCAAACCAGCGAGCATCCGATTTCGGCGTGCTCGCCGGACTTATCCTTAACGTTCAAGCAATCTTGTCCAACGTCGACGCGCGCCACCCGATCGCAACTACGGTGCGACCCTGATGCGCGCAAAGACGGTGCATACACATTTACGGGCATGCCTGAACCTGGCAATCGCGTCCAATCCCGCAGTCGTCTCGCGCACTGTCCTGTGACCATGCTGCTCCTCGTCCCGCTTCGGCGCTTTTGTTCGTTTTCAGCCGCACCCGGTTCCATCGAATTTGCAATTCGGCGAGGCCGATGGAGACGCCCCTGTGTAGAATGTGCTTTTTATTCTCACACGCGTACCCGTTTGTAACCGGTACGAAACAATTATATCTGCAAAATGAAGGACTTAGCGAGATTTTCTGGGGAGGGGGCGGATTCGGCTTCTGTAGACCGGTCTGCCGGGGCTCCCGCGCAGGTCCGGCTGGTGACCATTTCGGAAGAGGAAGCGGACCAGCGCATCGACAATTTTTTGTTGCGCGTCTGTAAGGGCGTGCCGAAAAGCCATATTTACCGCGTCCTGCGTTCCGGCGAGGTCAGGGTGAACAAGGGCAGGATCGACCAGACCTACCGCCTGCAGGAAGGTGACGTAGTACGCATTCCGCCGGTTCGGGTTGCCGAAAAGATAACCCAGGCCGCACCGGCCGCCGAATTCCGCATCCTGCTCGAGGACGCGCACCTGCTGGTCATCGACAAGCCGGCCGGCGTCGCGGTCCACGGCGGCTCCGGTGTAAGTTACGGCGTGATCGAGCAGTTGCGGGCGGCGCGCCCGCAGGCCAAGTTCCTGGAGCTGGTGCATCGCCTGGATCGCGAGACATCCGGAATATTGCTTCTGGCTAAGAAGCGCTCGGCACTGACCAACCTGCATGAACAGATCCGCGAGGGGCAGCTCGACAAGCGCTACCTGGCGCTGGTGCACGGTGAGTGGCGTAATGCGCGCCAGCATGTGAAGCTGCCGCTGTTTAAATACACGACGCCGGACGGCGAGCGCAGGGTGCGGGTGCAGGCTGACGGCATGGCTTCGCATACTATCTTCAACCTGGTGCGGCGGTACGGGGGGTTCGCGCTGGTGGAGGCCGAACTGAAAACAGGGCGTACCCACCAGATCCGGGTGCATCTGGCATCGAACGGCTTTCCGATTGCGGGTGACGACAAATACGGGGACTTCGCGCTGAACAAGGCGCTGCAGAAAGCGGATGGCGGGCGGATCGCGCTCAAGCGCATGTTCCTGCACGCCTACCGGATTACCTTCCGTCACCCGGACAGCGGCGATCCGGTGACGCTGGAAGCAGCATTGCCGCCGGAATGCGAGCAGTTCCTGAAAAGTCTCGAGCGCAAGGCTGCCTGACAGCGCTGCGGTACAGAATATCAACAAGTTTGCAGCACGACTGCGTTAATCATGGCAAGAAAGCAATTCGATTTAATCGTATTCGACTGGGACGGGACGCTGATGGACAGCACGTCCACCATCGTCACCTGCATCCAGGCAGCGGCCAGGGACCTTGGGCTGCCGGTTCCGGACAACAGGCAGGCCGCCTATGTCATCGGCCTCGGCCTGCAGGACGCGATGCAGGCCGTGCTGCCCGGATTGGAACCGAAATACTATCCGCACATGGTGGAACGCTACCGCTACCATTACCTGACCAAGGACAAGGGGTTGACGCTGTTCGACGGCGTGCGCGAGATGCTCGCCGACCTTGCGCAGCAAGGGTATTTCCTGGCGGTCGCCACCGGCAAGAGCAGGGTGGGGCTGAACCGTGCGCTGGACGCGGCGAACCTGATGTCTGCGTTCGATGCGACGCGCTGCTCGGACGAAACCTTTTCCAAGCCGCATCCGGCAATGTTGCTGGAACTGACCCGGGAACTCGGTCAGGATTTGAGGCGTACCCTGATGATCGGCGATACCACGCATGACTTGCAAATGGCGATCAATGCCGGCGCCGCCGGGATCGGCGTTCATTACGGGGCGCATTCGGCACCGGAGTTGCAGGCGCTCGATCCGCTGTACATCGCCAGTTCTGTTCCGGAGCTGCACAATTGGCTAAGCGAAAATGCATAATTCCGAAATGAATGAAATTGCCATTCCTGTATGCGCGTCCTCCGATCTGGAGGACGGCGGCAAGGGGGTACGCTTTCCCGTTACCGCAGGCGGGGAAGACGGTACGGGCTTTGTCGTGCGCTACGACGGCACGGTATACGGCTACCTCAACCGTTGCGCGCACGTTCCAATCGAGCTGGACTGGAACGAGGGTGAATTCTTCGAATCAGGCGGTCTGTACATCATGTGCTCGACGCACGGGGCCGTATACGTTCCCGAGAGCGGCCACTGCGCCGGCGGTCCCTGCCGAGGCGGGCGGTTGCGCCGGATCACGGTATTCGAAAAGGACAGCCAGGTGTACTGGACGCCGGACGACTACATCAAGCCGGCGCTGGCCTGACACCATTACATTGCAGGGTATTGAACGATGATTGACGATAATTTCGAAGAGCAGAACCAGATTCGCAATTCGGCTTCCCGAAGCGAGCCGGCGCGGGGCGCCGGGTGGGAGCGCGAGGTCCTCGAAAAGCTCGCCTTCGCCACGCTCAGGGAGCAGCGTGCCGCGCGGCGCTGGAATATCTTTTTTCGTTTTGTCATGCTCGGACTGATTGCCGTCGGCCTGTGGCTCGCCTTTGGCCTGAGCCAGCAGGAACCGGAAATCGTCGGCCCGCATACCGCCCTGATCGAGATCGACGGCACCATCGAGGCCGGCGGCGCCGGATCGGCCGACTCCGTGATCCAGGCGCTCAACCGCGCGTTCGCCGACGAGACCTCGGTCGGCGTCATCCTGCGCATCAACAGCCCCGGCGGCAGCCCGGTGCAGGCCGGAATGATCAACGATGAAATTCTTCGCCTGCGCACCGAGTTCCCGAAGAAGCCGCTGTATGTGGTGGTGGAGGAAATCTGCGCGTCCGGAGGTTATTACATTGCCGCCGCCGCGGACAAGATTTTCGTGAACAAGGCCAGCATCGTCGGCTCCATCGGCGTGCTGATGGAGGGTTTCGGCTTCACCGGACTGATGGATAAGCTCGGCGTCGAGCGCCGCCTGATGACCGCAGGCGAGAACAAGGGTTTCCTCGACCCCTTCAGCCCCCAGAGCGGCAAGCACAAGAACTACGCGCAGGAACTGCTCAACGAAGTCCACCAGCAATTCATCGATGTTGTGCGCCAGGGGCGGGGCAAACGCCTGAAGGAAACGCCCGACACGTTCTCCGGCCTGTTCTGGAGCGGTTCGAAAGCAGTGGAGATCGGCCTTGCCGATGGCTTCGGCACCGTGGACTCCGTTGCGCGCGACGAACTCAAGGCGGAAGAGATCGTCGACTACACGCAGCGAGAAGGTCTGTCCGAAAAGCTGTTGAAGAAATTCGGCGGCGCGGTCGGCACGGCGGCAATGTCGTCCTTCTGGAACAGCGCGGCACGGCCGGCATTAAAGTAGGCTCAGGGGCCGACAGGCATCTATCGCACCTGTCGGTGTCATAGGCAATATTCAAGAATTCCGGCCGTACCTGAGTCTTGAAACCTGTACCCCGCGATTTATACTTGAGATGTCCGGTTCCGGTTTCGATCCACGTACCGTATAAAAAGCACGCTACTGGAAAAACTCACGGGCCGGATATCATGTGCCGCGTCTCGGACGCGGTTTTGAGAGGCATACGAGCCTTCTCAATACCTGCCCGACAGGGCATGCAAAACGGCGGCGCAATACCGCCGTTTTGCACTTTTGCGCTACTGGGCAAGCAGCAGGAATACGGTGGGGCGCTTGTGAAAATCCGGCTGCTTTCCGGATGCGAGCTCGGCCTTCCATTTGGCTGCGGCTTGCGTACGTATCGTTTCCGATGCAAGACTCAGGTCGGTGGCGACGCAGACCAGTGTGTTTCCGTGGCACGTCGTCACGATCGCTTCAAGCAGCGCGCCGTTCCGGTACGGTGTTTCGATGAAAAGCTGTGTCTGCTTCTCCTGGCGCGAGCGATCCTCCAGGGCCTTGAGTCGTTTCGCGCGCAGCGCGGCGTCGGTCGGAAGGTAGCCGTTGAATGCAAAGCTCTGGCCGTTCAATCCGCTTGCCATCACCGCAAGCAATAACGAGGAGGGGCCGACCAGCGGCCTGACGGCAATCCCTTTTGCATGCGCGAGCCGCACGAGATTGGCCCCGGGGTCGGCAACCGCGGGCACGCCGGCTTCCGAGATCAGGCCCGCGTCGCGGCCTTCCATCAACGGCGCGAGCAGGGCCGGAAGCGCCTGTTCCGCGGTGTTCACGTTCAGCTCGGCGATGTGTATTTCCTGCAGGGCTTTGCCAAGAGGATGCCGGGCGGCCACCAGCTTCAGGAAGGCGCGCGTGGTCTTGGCGTTCTCTGCGATGAAATAATCGAGCCCGGCGGTAATTGCCTGCACGCGCTCGGGAATGACCTCTGCCAGCGGGTTCTGTTGGCCGGCTTCGCTGCCGAGCGTATTCGGTATGAGGTAGAGAATGCCCGTCATGCGATTTCAGGAAGTAAAGAAGGAAACGCCGGCACGCCGCAACATCGTGCACAGCGCGATCAGGGGCAGGCCGGTCAGGGCGGTCGGATCGCTGCTGTCGATCCGTTCAAGGATCGCGATACCGAGGCCCTCGTTTTTGGCGCTGCCGGCGCAGTCATAGGGTTGTTCCAGCCGCAGGTAGGCATCCAGCTCGGCATCCGGAAGATCGCGGAAGGTGACGAAAGTCTGCACATTCTCCCGCTGGAGGCGGGGTGCGGCGCCCGCGGATCCGTTCCAGAGGCAAAGCGCCGTATGGAATATCACTTCGCGGCCGCGCATCTTCCGCAACTGCGCCAGCGCATTGTCGTGGTTGCCGGGTTTGCCGATCTGTTCACCATCCAGTGTGGCGACCTGATCCGACCCGATGACGATGGCGCCCGGAAATGCTGCTGCAACGGTTGCCGCTTTTTCCTCGGCAAGCCTGAGCGCAGTCTGTTCCGGGCTTTCCCCGGGTCTCGGCGTTTCGTCGATATCCGGCACCGAAACCTCGAAGGGAAGGTGCAGCCGGCTCAGCAATTCCTTCCGGTAGGCAGAGCTGGAGGCGAGGATCAGGCGGGGAAAGTTGGTCGAAGTGGGCATTCTGGCGTTCTTTTTGAATGACTGCTCAACAAAAGCGGCCTAACGCTTTGACGATTAAGGGAAAAGCCTGTTATTATCGCAGGTTTTCCGGGTTCGGCTCGCCGTATGAACGCTTTTGTCATCGATGCCTTCGAGTTTTGCAGACTCAAGGAGCGCCGCGAGGGGGAAGTTGCGGTCGCGGATCTGCCCAGGCTGGCCGACGAATCAGTCGACCGCAAGGGCATGCTTGCGTGGACGCTGCATGGCGGAAACAACAGGCAGGGGCACCCGCAGCTGAGCTTGTCGGTGTCCGGCTCGTTGCATCTGATGTGTCAGCGCTGCCTCGCGCCGTTCGAATTCAAGATCGCCTCCGATGCGACCCTGGTGCTCGCGCAGGACGAGGGCAGCGCCGACGAGATCGACGCGCTTCTGGCCGATGAGTCGGTAGAGGTCATCGTCGGCAGCCACGAGTTCGATATTGGCCAGGTTATTGAGGATGAGGCGCTGCTGGCGATCCCGTTGTCGCCGAAGCATGACGTTTGTCCTGATTTGCCGGCTGTGAAGCCCGCGCCCGAGGACGAAAAGGTTTCGCCGTTCGCGGTATTGAAAAAGTTGAAGCAGTAAGGTATTTCGGCGGCGCTGCGCGCCGGTCGGGAAGTGCAGAAGTATTCCCGGCTTGCAAGAGTTGGCGAGCCGGATATGTTAAAATTTCAGATCTTAAGGTTTAGGAGTCATCATGGCCGTTCAACAAAACAAAAAGTCCCCGTCCAAGCGTGGTATGCACCGTTCGCACGACCACCTGAGCGTTCCGCCGCTGGCAGTCGAGCCGACCACCGGCGAGACCCATCTGCGTCACCACATCAGCCCGAATGGCTACTATCGTGGCCGCAAGGTCCTGAAGACCAAGAACGACGAATAATCGCTGTCATTGTTCGAAGCTGAAAAGCGGCGCGGCGAGTTTGACTTGGCGCCGTTTTTTCATATGCTGAAAAAACGCATTGCGTCATTTTGAATCACGCCGAACCTGGCCCGCTAGTCGGTTGGAGCGAGGTACTGAGTCAAAACAATGACAATCAAAATTTCTATCGACTGCATGGGTGGCGATCACGGCCCGTCAGTCACGATTCCCGCAGCCGTCTCATTCGCCCAGCACGAACCTGACGCCGAACTGATTTTGGTCGGTCTCGAAGATGTGATCCGGGCCGAACTGAAAAAGCTCAACGCTTCTTCGCATCCGCGCCTCTCCGTCGTTCATGCGTCCGAGGTCGTCGCCATGGACGATCCGGTTGAGGTCGCGCTGCGCCGCAAGAAGAATTCCTCGATGCGGGTCGCCGTCAACCTGGTCAAGGAAGGGCAGGCGCACGCTTGCGTTTCCGCCGGAAATACCGGCGCGCTGATGGCGGTATCCCGCTACGTGCTCAAGACCATTCCCGGTGTCGACCGTCCTGCGATCTGCTTTCCCATGCCGAACCAGACCGACACGCCGACCTACATGCTCGATCTTGGCGCGAATGTGGACTGCGAGCCGCAGCACCTGCACCAGTTCGCACTGATGGGTTCGGCGCTGGTCTCCTCGCTCGAAGACAAGGCCAGGCCGACGGTCGGGCTGCTGAACATCGGCGAGGAAGACATCAAGGGCAACGAGGTCGTCAAGCAGACCGCGGCGTTGCTGCGCGCAGACCATGAAAAAGGCATCATCAACTTCTACGGCAACGTTGAAGGCAACGACATCTTCGAAGGGACGACCGATGTCGTCGTCTGCGACGGCTTTGTCGGCAACGTGGTGCTGAAAGCGTCGGAGGGCTTGGGGCGTTTCCTGAAGACGGTGTTCAAGAACGAGTTCAAGAGCAACCCGGTCAATCTTTTGGGTGCCTTCATTGCGCAGGGAGCGATCAAGGCAATTTCGCAGCGCATGAATCCGTCGCGCTACAACGGCGCAAGCTTCCTCGGACTGCGCGGTCTCGTATTCAAAAGCCACGGTGGCGAGGATGCCTACGGTTACGAATGGGCGATCAAGCGCGCGTATGACGCCGCCAGCCACGACCTGCTGTCGCGGATCACCAGGACCATCGCTGAACTGCTGCCTCAGCCGGAGGTGGTGACGGAGGCGGAGGTGTTGAGCGCAACTACCGAATTACCACACCAGAAGACGGCATGACTCTCTATAGCAAAATAATAGGTACGGGAAGTTATCTGCCGCCCAGGCGCGTCACGAATAACGATCTCGCTCTGCAGTTGGCGGAGAAGGGGATAGAGACGTCCGACGAGTGGATCGTGTCCCGCAGCGGCATTTCTGCGCGCCACTATGCGGAGCCGACGGTGCAGTCGAGCGACCTTGCCGCCGAAGCCGCGAAGCGCGCGCTGCAGATGGCCGGCCTGGAATCGGGCGCGATCGATCTTATCATCGTAGCTACCTCCACGCCCGACCATTTCGGCGGCTTCCCGAGCACCGCGTGCGTGGTCCAGCGCAAGCTGGGCATGGCGAACGGCAGCGCAGCATTCGACGTCCAGGCCGTGTGCAGCGGTTTCGTCTATGCGGTATCGATCGCTGACAGTTTCATCAAGTCCGGCGCGCACAAGAACGTGCTGATCATCGGTGCGGAGGTTTTTTCCCGAATTCTGAATTTCGAAGACCGCACCACCTGCGTGCTGTTTGGCGACGGTGCTGGCGCCATCGTCATGACTGCATCGAGCGAACCCGGCGTTCTCGCCACCAAGCTGCATGCTGACGGCAGTCATGGCGACATCCTGTGCGTGCCGGGCAGCGTCAGCGCGGGCGCGATTGACGGCAGCGCCTTCCTGTACATGGACGGCCAGGCAGTGTTCAAGCTGGCAGTCTCCGTCCTCGAGAAAGTCGCCAACGAAACGCTGGATGCGGCCAATATGAACGCATCCCAGATTGACTGGCTGGTGCCGCACCAGGCCAACATCCGCATCATGCAGGGTACGGCGAAGAAGCTCGGTTTGCCGCCGGAGAAGATGGTGGTCACGGTCGACCAGCATGGCAATACTTCCGCCGCTTCCATTCCCCTCGCACTCGATACCGCGGTTCGGGACGGGCGCATCAAACCCGGCCAGAACGTGATGCTGGAAGGCGTGGGTGGCGGGTTCACCTGGGGTGCAGTGCTCGCACGCATGTAATCACTTCTTTCAATAATAAAAGCATGACCAAATTCGCATTTGTTTTTCCCGGGCAGGGATCGCAGGCTGTCGGCATGTTGAACGGCTTTGCCGGGAATGCGGTTGTCGCGCAGACGGTTGCGGAGGCGTCGGACGCACTGCAGTTCGACCTCGGCAAGCTGATCGCGGAGGGGCCGAAGGAGGAACTCGACCTCACCACCAACACGCAACCGGTGATGCTGACCGCGGCCGTGGCCTGCTACCGTGCATGGATCGCTGCTGGCGGAGAAGCGCCTGCCATCGTTGCCGGCCACAGTCTCGGCGAGTATTCCGCCCTGGTCGCATCCGGCGTGATCGCATTCAAGGATGCGGTGCCCCTGGTTCGTTTCCGCGCCCAGGCAATGCAGGAGGCGGTTCCGGTCGGGCAGGGCGGCATGGCCGCCATCCTCGGCCTGTCGGACGACGACGTGCGCGCCGCTTGCATCGAGGCGGCACAAGGCGAAGTGGTCGAGGCCGTCAATTTCAATGCGCCGGCGCAGGTTGTGATCGCCGGCCACAAGGCCGCCGTCGAGCGTGCCTGCGAGGCGGCGAAGGCCAAGAGTGCCAAGCGCGCGTTGCCGTTGCCGGTCTCCGCACCTTTCCATTCGTCGCTGCTCAAGCCGGCATCCGATCGTTTGCGGGATTACATGGCCGGGCTGCAGTTCTCGGTGCCGCAATTGCGGTTGATTAACAACGTCGATGTCGCCGTTGTTCAGGATGTCGCCGCCATCAAGGATGCGCTGGTACGCCAGGCGGCAAACCCGGTGCGCTGGGTCGAGACGGTACAGAAAATGGCGCAGGAGGGTGTCACCCATGTGATCGAATGCGGCCCCGGCAAGGTGCTCGCCGGCCTGACCAAGCGGATCAACGGCGACCTCGTGGGCGACGCGATTGTCGACCAGGCTTCTTTGGACAAAGTGTTGGAGCTTCTCAAGTGAATCTGAACAATCAAGTCGCGCTGGTCACCGGCGCATCGCGCGGCATTGGCCGCGCCATTGCCCAGGAACTGGCGAAGCAGGGCGCCAAGGTCATCGGCACCGCAACCACTGAAGCGGGCGCGGCAGCCATTACCGAATACCTCAACGGCGTCGCGCCGGGCTGCGGCAAGGGCGTCGTATTGAACGTCACCGAGGCTGACGCCTGCAATGCCGTCATCGACCAGGTGCAGAAGGAGTTTGGCGGCCTGTCCATCCTCGTCAACAATGCCGGCATCACCAAGGACCAGCTGGCGATGCGCATGAAGGACGAAGAGTGGGATGCAGTCATTGCCACCAACCTCACCGCCGTCGGCCGCCTGTCGCGCGCTGTCCTGCGCGGGATGATGAAGGCGCGTTACGGCCGCATCATCAACATTACCTCGGTCGTCGGCGCTGCTGGCAATCCGGGACAGATGAATTACGCCGCGGCAAAGGCCGGCGTCGCCGGAATGAGCCGCGCGCTGGCGCGCGAGATCGGTAGCCGCAACATCACGGTGAACTGCGTTGCGCCCGGGTTCATCGACACCGACATGACGCGCGAACTGGGCGAGCAGCAGACCGAAGCCCTGATGCAGCAGATCCCGCTCGGCCGCCTCGGTCAACCCGAGGACATCGCTGCTGCAGTCACCTTTCTTGCCTCGCCACAAGCAGGGTACATCACCGGCACGACGCTCCACGTCAATGGCGGCATGTACATGAATTAAGCAACTCTTGGACGCTTTTGGCCGAAGATCAAGCATTATTGAAAACAAAAGCCAAAAGTGAATTTTCACTGCGCAAACCTGATAAAATGCGCGCACTTTCTGTAATCCACTGGAGGGATAATATGTCCGATATCGAACAACGCGTGAAGAAGATCGTCGCCGAGCAACTGGGCGTCGCCGAAGCAGACATCAAGAATGAATCGTCTTTCGTCGATGACCTCGGTGCCGACTCGCTCGACACGGTTGAACTCGTTATGGCACTCGAAGACGAATTTGAAATGGAAATCCCCGACGAGCAGGCCGAGAAGATCACAACGGTGCAGCAGGCGATCGACTACGCCAAGGCACACGTCAAGGCCTGAAGCTGTTTTGATTCAAACCAGGAGTACCGCTTGAGCCGCTCTCGTGAACGTCGTGTCGTAGTGACCGGCCTCGGTTGCGTTTCCCCTGTCGGCAATACGATTGCCGATGCATGGGCTGCGCTGATCGAAGGCAAATCCGGCATTGCGACCATCACCAAGTTTGACGCCACGCCTTTCTCCACGCGTTTCGCCGGTGAGGTCAAGGGCTTCAATATCGAGGATTACATTCCCGGTAAGGAAGCGCGTCACATGGATACATTCATCCACTACGGGATGGCCGCGGGAATCCAGGCGATTCAGGACAGCGGCATCACTGCGACCGAGGAAAATGCCGAGCGCATCGGCGTGATCGTCGGTTCCGGTATCGGCGGCCTGCCGATGATCGAGGAAACGCATGCCGAGCTGACCAACCGTGGTCCGCGCCGCATCAGTCCGTTCTTCGTGCCGGCGTCGATCATCAACATGATCTCCGGGCACCTGTCGATCAAGTACGGCTTCATGGGGCCGAACCTGGCGCTGGTGACGGCTTGCACGACCGGCCTGCACTGCATCGGTGCAGCTGCGCGCATGATCGAGTACGGCGACGCCGACGTGATGGTCGCCGGCGGTGCCGAGTCGACCGTCTCCCCGCTCGGCGTCGGCGGTTTTGCAGCCGCGCGCGCCCTCTCTGCGCGCAATGAAGATCCTGCCACCGCTTCCCGTCCATGGGACAAGGATCGCGACGGCTTCGTCCTGGGCGAAGGCGCCGGCGTGATGGTGCTGGAAGAATATGAACACGCAAAGGCGCGTGGCGCGAAGATCTACGCGGAAGTGCTCGGCTTCGGCATGAGCGCCGATGCGTACCATATGACCGCGCCGCGCGAAGACGGCGACGGCGCACGTCGCTGCATGGTGGCGGCACTCAAGAACGCGCAAATCGATCCGGACCGGGTGAGCTATGTCAACGCGCATGGTACCTCGACGCCGCTTGGCGATATCGCCGAGACCGTGGCGATCAAGCGTGCACTGGGCGACCATGCGAGCAAGGTCGTGGTGAACTCGACCAAGTCGATGACCGGCCACCTTCTGGGCGGCGCAGGCGGCCTGGAATCCGTATTCACGGTACTGGCCGTGCATAACCAGGTCTCCCCGCCTACCATCAACATCTTCAATCAGGATCCTGCCTGCGATCTGGATTATTGCGCCAACACCGCGCGCGAGATGCGAATCGATATCGCAGTGAAGAACTCGTTCGGCTTCGGCGGCACGAACGGCACCCTCGTCTTCGGCAAGGTCTGATCGACGCGTTCCCCTCCCTGGCAGCGGAGGGGAACGTTCAGCCATCCATTTCCGTCTCTTCCATGTCCATTGCGGTCTCCGCGGTCGTGCAGCCCTCACGCTTCCTGCGTGTGGCGACGGCGGTGATGGCGCTCGCATCGGCCGCCACAGGCATCGCGATCGGCATCGGCGGCATCGGCGCCGGACTTCCGGCACCGGCGCGGACGCTTCTCGCCGCAGTGGTGGTTTTTCTCTCGTTTTTTGGGTTTTATCATGGCGTTCGTCATCGAAAACCCATACATATTGATATCTCCGGCACAGGTCAAATCCGCATCGCCAAACCCGCTTCAAATGCCCCTTGTATGGAATTGAACCGGCCGCATGTATGGGGGATGGGCGAGGTTGTCCGTCTGACGGACTGCTCGACGATCTGGCCCTCCATGCTCTTGCTGCACCTGAAGGCGGACAGCGGAGAAGTGACGATAGTCCCGGTCTTGCGGGACAGCGTCCCGCCGGACGGGTTTCGCGCGTTATCGGTTGCGTGTCGATGGATTAGTCAACGGAAAGACGAATCGGAACGTGAAATTCTCTAAAAATTTTTCAAAACTGATTGAACTTATTGCATTTCCCGCAGTCAACTGCACTAGCCGCGTGAATGTTGCAACAGAACAAGGGACCGGGGATTGACGACAGAACGCGACATTGATCAACTGCTTGTCGAGCGCGTCCAGCGCGGCGATAAAAAGGCGTTCGAGCTGCTGGTCTCCAAGTACCAGCGAAAACTGATGCGGCTCGTATCGCGGCTTGTGCGCGACCAGGCAGAAGCAGAGGACGTGGTTCAGGAAGCCTTCATCAAGGCGTACCGTGCCCTGCCGCAATTCCGTGGGGACTCGGCGTTTTATACCTGGCTCTACCGGATCGGCATCAACACGGCGAAGAATTACCTCGTCACGCAGGGCCGAAGGGCGCCGACGTCCACCGAGGCGGATGCCGAAGAGGCGGAAACCTTCGACGACGGCGAGCACCTCCGGGACATCAATACGCCGGAGTCGATGCTCGCGACGAAGCAGATCGCTGAAACCGTGAATGTGGCGATGGATGCACTGCCCGACGAGCTGCGCATCGCGATTACATTGCGTGAAATCGAAGGCTTGAGCTACGATGAAATCGCGGAAGCAATGGGGTGCCCGATCGGCACCGTGCGCAGCCGGATTTTCCGGGCTCGCGAGGCTATCGCAGAAAAACTGAGGCCGCTGTTAGGCACTGCGATCGACAAGCGCTGGTAGGTGCAGGGATAGGCAAAACGAGGCTTTTTCAAGCAAAAACAGGATATGGCGCATCCTGAACGAGGTAGGTATGAACACGAAAGAAACGACCCGGGAACAGATTTCTGCATTGGCGGACGGCGAGCTGGACGAGCTGCAGCTGGATGCTGCGCTTGCGTCCTTGCGCGACCAGGATGCGCGCGCGGACTGGGATCTGTATCACCAGATTGGTGATTTGTTGCGTTCGGACGACATGGCTGTCGGCCTGAGCCCCGGGTTTTCTGCGCGCATGGCGGCGCGGCTGGATGCAGAGCCGACGATCGTCGCTCCTCCGAGTGCTGTCGCGCCTGCGCAGGTGAAGTCCGCTGCCCGTAGTTCGGCACGGAAATGGGCGTTGCCGAGCATGGCTGCGGCAGCGGCGATGGCAAGCGTGGCATTCATCGCCACGCCGCAGCTGATGGTTGCGATGAAGGGCGACAGCAGCAGCACCGCACAGGCACCGGTGCAACTTGCAGGCGGGGAGCAGCCGGGAATCGTTGCCGCGTCCGCTCCTGAAGGAGTGGTGCTGCGCGACCCGAGGATCGACGACTATCTGATGGCGCACCAGCGCATTTCTCCATCCGTCTACAGCTCTGCCCAGTTCGCCAGGTCGGCGACATTTGCAACCAATCCTGGTAAATGAATCTTATGCGGCAAACAATCGCTTTTTTAAAGTTTGTCGTTGCCATGTCGTTTTTCCTCGTGCTCTCGGCGCACGCCGACGGCACCGGCGTCTCCGACGCTCGGGAAGCGCAGTCGTGGCTAAAGAAGATGCAAGCGGCGGCACAGAAGCTGAATTACAGCGGCACCTTCGTCTACCAGCAGGGAAATCAAATGCGCACCTCGCGCATCACGCATGTCCTCGACGGCCGGAACGAATATGAAAAGCTGGAAGTGCTTGACGGCAAGCCGCGCGAGTATGTCCGCACCAACGACGAAGTCATCTGCTACGTGCCGGAATCGAAAACCCTCTTGGTGGAGAAAAGGGGGGTGCAGGACGTATTCCCGGCGATCCTTGCCGCCAGCCCCGCCGAGCTGGAGGGACTCTATAGCATCAGGAAGGGCGAGGTCGGTCGTGTTGCCGGCTACGATTGCCAGGCGATCCTGCTTGAACCCAGGGACAATATGCGTTACGGCTACCGCCTCTGGGTCGAGAGGAGCAGTGGATTGCTGCTGCGGGCGCAAACGCTGAACGAGAAGCAGGAAGTGATCGAACAGATTGCATTCACCCAGATCGCTATTGGTGATGTCGATCGTGCTCGTGCCAAGTCGAGCTTCACCAATACCAGCGGCTGGAAAGTGGAAAATGCGGTAATGAGCCAGGCCGGGCCGTCCGGCTGGACGGTCAAGTCGCTGCCGGCGGGCTTCAAAAAAGTCCGGGAAGTCAAACGGGTGGTGACCGATTCCGGCGCGACGGAGTCGGTTGCACCCGCTTCGCTGCGGTCAGGCCAGCGCGAAGTCTCGCAAATGGTGTTTTCGGACGGCCTCGCCGCCATCTCGGTTTTCATTGAACCGGGTTCGCAGAGTCGTACCGAAGGTTCGATGCAGCAAGGCGCGCTGAACATCGTTGGCAAGCGACAGGGCGACTTTTGGCTTACCATCGTCGGTGAGGTGCCTTCAACGGCAATCAGGCAAGTCGCCAACTCGATTGAATTCACATCCAGACAGCTAAAATAGATGAAATGAAAACATTCTCGATCGCTCGACAATTCGTTTTCGCACTCTTCGTGGGCACGTTGGGAGGCGTGGTCCTGCCGATCATGCTGGGTTCGGCGTCGATGGCGCAGGCTGCATCCGGCCAGGTGCTGCCCGATTTTGCCGACCTGGTCGACCGGACCGGCCCCGCAGTGGTGAATATCCGCACCATTGAACGCGTCAAGTCCGGCCAGAACGGCAGCGGCATGCCGGGTGCCGAGGATGAGGAGATGCAGGAGTTCTTCCGCCGCTTCTTCGGCATCCCGATGCCGCGCCAGCAGCAGCCTGCACCGCGCGGCCGCCGTCCCGGGCCTCAGCAGGAAGAAGAAGTGCCGCGGGGTGTCGGCTCCGGGTTCATCATTTCCGCGGACGGCTTTGTGCTGACCAACGCCCATGTGGTTGACGGCGCCGACGACGTCTTCGTCACGCTGACCGACAAGCGCGAATTCAAGGCCAAGATCATCGGCGTCGACAAGCGAACCGACGTTGCTGTTGTGAAAATCGATGGCAACAACCTGCCGCGCCTGATCATCGGCGATCCGAACAAGCTTCGTGCCGGTGAATGGGTGATCGCCATCGGCTCGCCGTTTGGTCTCGACAATACAGTGACCGCCGGCATCGTGTCCGCAAAGGCGAGGGATACCGGCGATTATTTGCCGCTGATCCAGACGGACGTGGCGGTCAATCCCGGCAATTCCGGAGGGCCGCTGATCAACATGCGCGGTGAAGTAATCGGTATCAATTCCCAGATCTATAGCCGTTCAGGCGGCTATATGGGCATCTCCTTTGCCGTGCCGATTGACGAAGCCATGCGGGTGGCGGACCAGTTGCGAACCAGCGGACGCGTCACGCGCGGGCGGATCGGAGTCCAGATCGGCGAGGTGACCAAGGACGTCGCCGAGTCTCTCGGTCTGGCGCGTACCCAGGGGGCGCTCATCCAGCGTGTCGAGCCGGGCGGCCCGGCGGAGAAGGGCGGTCTGGAAGCCGGCGACATTATCCTGAAGTTCAACGGCAACAACATCGAGAAATCCAGCGACCTGCCGCGCATGGTGGGTGCAACCAAACCGGGTACGCGCGCGACGCTGACAATTTGGCGCAAGGGAGCAGCGAAGGAAGTGCCGCTCACCATCGCCGAGCTGGAACAGGAAAAGGTGGCGCGCAAGGATGAGAAGAAGCCGAAGCCCGACCAGGCGCCGAATGCCTTGGGGCTGGTTGTAAGCGATCTGTCGGATGCGCAGAAAAAAGAGCTGAAGGTCGATGGCGGCGTGATCGTCGATGCATCCGACGGTGCGGCGGCGCGCGCCGGAGTGCGGCCGGGCGACGTGATCCTGCGGCTGAACAACAGCGACGTCAAGGATGCGAAGCAGTTCAACGGTCTGGTCACGAAACTGGAGCCGAAGAAAGTAGCAGTCGTCCTTGTGCGCCGCGGCGAGGCTTCTCAGTTCGTGCCGATCCGTCCGAACGGGCAGTAAGGGCAAACGTGATGCAGGCGAGCCGTGACCGGAAGGTCGCGGCTCTTTTTTCGTCCCGCTATACTGAAAGCACCGCCGGTCCGGATGATGGAGCAGGGCGGGAAGGGACTCTCCGGGAAATAAGCACCGTGGTTCATTTCACACTTTACACGCGTTCGTACTGCCATCTTTGTGACGACATGCTCGAAGCGCTGCAGGCGTTGAGCGGGGAGTACCCGTTTACCGTCGAGTTGATGGACGTGGACGCCGACGAAGTGCTGGTCGCCCAGTTCGATGAACTGGTCCCGGTATTGTTCGGCCAGAAAGGCGACAAGGAATCCGTCCAACTCTGCAATTATTTCCTTGATGAAGCGAAGGTGAGGACGTTTCTCGCAGCCGCATAGCTATTCCCCCACCACCGTGCCGCAGAGTTCGTTTGCGAGGCGGCGTGAATGCGCCGGCTCTGCCGATTTTGCGGGTTTTCCCTCGTGAAATCCGGTAAAATGCCGGCTATCGAACAACCTTATGTCTAAAAGGCGCTCACTTGGGGGAGAAAATCCCGTTCAGAGCGCCTTTTTTGTAATTGCATCTTAGCTAATGGACAACATTCGGAATTTTTCCATCATTGCGCACATCGACCACGGCAAGTCCACGCTCGCGGACCGGATCATCCAGATCTGCGGCGGCCTGTCGGATCGCGAAATGGAAGCGCAAGTGCTGGACTCGATGGACCTCGAGCGTGAACGCGGCATTACCATCAAGGCGCAGACGGCGGCGCTGAACTACAAGGCGCGCGACGGCAGGGTCTACAACCTCAATCTCATCGATACGCCGGGCCACGTCGACTTCAGCTATGAAGTCAGCCGTTCCCTGTCGGCCTGCGAAGGCGCGCTGCTTGTGGTCGACGCCTCCCAGGGCGTGGAAGCGCAGACGGTCGCCAACTGCTACACCGCGCTCGACCTTAACGTGGAAGTGGTGCCGGTCCTGAACAAGATCGACCTGCCGTCTGCCGACCCCGATAACGCGATTGGCGAGATCGAGGATGTGATCGGCATCGATGCGAGCGACGCGGTGCGCTGCTCGGCGAAGACCGGCCTAGGCGTCGAGGACGTGCTGGAAGCGCTGATTGCGAAAGTCCCGCCGCCCAAGGGCGAGACGAACAGTCCGCTGCAGGCGCTGATCATCGACTCCTGGTTCGACAACTATGTCGGCGTGGTGATGCTGGTGCGTATCGTAAACGGCACCCTGCGCACCAAGGACAAGATCGCGCTGATGGCGACCGGCGCGCAATACCTGACCGAGAGCGTCGGTGTGTTCACGCCAAAGTCGCAGGCGCGCGAAGAACTTTCCGCGGGGCAGGTGGGTTTCGTGATCGCCGGCATCAAGGAGCTGAAGGCTGCGCGCGTCGGCGACACCATTACGCTGGCCGCCAAGCCGGCGCCGGCGCCGCTGCCGGGCTTCAAGGAAGTGCAGCCGCAGGTGTTCGCCGGCCTGTTCCCGGTGGAGGCCAACCAGTATGACGCGCTGCGCGACTCGCTGGAGAAGCTGAAGCTGAACGACGCCGCGCTCATGTACGAGCCGGAAGTGTCGCAGGCGCTGGGCTTCGGCTTCCGCTGCGGCTTCCTCGGCCTCTTGCATATGGAAATCGTGCAGGAACGCCTCGAGCGCGAGTTCGACATGGACTTGATCACGACGGCGCCGACCGTGGTGTATGAAGTGGTGCAGCGCGACGGCACGGTCATCATGGTCGACAACCCGTCGAAGATGCCCGATCCGTCGAAGATCGAGGAAATCCGCGAGCCCATCGTCACCGTCAACCTCTACATGCCGCAGGAGTATGTCGGCTCCGTGATCACGCTCTGCACACAGAAGCGCGGGGTGCAGATCAACATGACCTACCACGGCAAGCAGGTGATGCTGACCTATGAAATGCCGATGGCGGAAATCGTGCTCGACTTCTTCGACAAGCTGAAGTCGACCTCGCGCGGCTACGCATCGATGGACTACGAATTCAAGGAATACCGTGCGGCGGACGTCGTCAAGGTGGACATGCTGATCAACAGCGAAAAGGTCGATGCGCTGGCGATCATCGTGCACCGCGCCAGCAGCCAGTTCCGCGGGCGTGCGGTGGCGGCGAAGATGCGCGAGCTGATTCCGCGCCAGATGTTCGATGTGGCCATCCAGGCGGCGATCGGCTCGAACATCATCGCGCGCGAAAACGTCAAGGCCATGCGCAAGAACGTGCTGGCAAAATGCTATGGCGGCGACATCTCGCGCAAGCGCAAGCTGCTGGAGAAGCAGAAGGCGGGCAAGAAGCGCATGAAGCAGGTGGGTTCGGTGGAGGTGCCCCAAGAGGCATTCCTGGCGATTTTACAAGTGGAAGATAAATGAGTTTGCAAGCGATACTCGGCAATTTTGCATTAATCCTTTTTCTCCTCACTATCGGCACCGGAATCATCTGGTTCCTGGACGTTTTCCACTTCGCACGACAGCGCCGCGCCCGCGCCGATGCCGCGCTGGCCGACTTCGACGCGCGCCATGCCAGGCTGCGCGCGGACGGGATCAGGGCAGACGAGAGCGATCGTGCGAAGCTGGAGGCGGACATCCTGCGCCAGCCCACCTGGATCGAGTATTCCGGCAGCTTTTTTCCAGTCATCGCACTGGTCTTCTTCCTGCGCTCCTTCCTGTACGAGCCGTTCAAGATCCCGTCGAGTTCGATGGTGCCCACGCTCGTGATCGGCGACCTGATCCTGGTGAACAAATTCACTTACGGGATCCGTTTGCCGATCATCAACAAGAAGATCATCAGCAATAACGACCCGCAGCGCGGCGACGTGATGGTGTTCAAATACCCGAAAGACCCGGCGCTCGACTACATTAAACGTGTGGTCGGTGTTCCAGGTGATAAAATCACATATAAAAACAAGCGTTTAACGGTGAATGGTAAAGAAATTTCTTACCAGCCGCTTCCGGATTACCTTGACGAGGAGCATTTAAGCTATTCGAAGCAGTATCTGGAAGACCTGACGGGAGTCCGGCACAAGATCCTCAACGACGAGCGGGCGCCCGGCTATGTGCAGAACCCGGACCCGTTCCCGCACCGGGATCTGTGCAGCTACAACCTTGAAGGCTTCACTTGTACCGTCCCCTCTGGACATTACTTCATGATGGGGGATAATCGGGATAACAGTCTCGATAGCCGTTACTGGGGTTTCGTGCCTGACGAAAATATTGTTGGAAAGGCATTTTTTGTCTGGATGAACCTGGGTAACCTGAAGCGTATCGGCGGTTTTCAATAATCAGAAACAGGGAGTGCGGGATGAAACAGGGTTGCTTCGCCATGGGCCGGCAGAATGGCCTCAGCTTGGCGGGTTTTATTTTTGTCATCATCATTGTGGCGCTGCTGGCCGTGCTGGGCATGAAAGTGGTGCCGACGGTGGTTGAGTATACGGCGATCAAGAAGGCGATCACGAACGCGAAGAACAGCGGGACGAGTGCTGCGGAGATCCAGAGCGCATTCGACAAGCAGCGCACCACCAGCTACATCGATTCGGTGAGCGGGAAGGATCTGGAGATCGTCAGGACGGCGGACGGCTGGGAAGTCAGCGTCGCCTACCAGAAGAAGATCGGCCTGTTCGGTCCCGCCAGCCTGCTGATTGATTACGCGGCCACTGCCGGCGGCGAAGCAGCGGGAAACAAAGCGCAGCAGTAATGAGATGAGTTAAGCGGGACAAACAAACGAGATGGATTTCAAGTTGCTGCAGGACAGGCTCGGCCACACGTTCAAGGATGCCGCATTGCTGCAGCAAGCCTTGACGCACCGCAGCCACAGCAGCCTGCATAACGAAAGGCTGGAATTCCTCGGCGACTCGGTGCTCAACTGCGTGGTCGCGTCCCTGCTGTTCGAGCGTTACAACAAGATCGACGAGGGTGACCTTTCGCGCCTGCGCGCCAACCTCGTCAAGCAGCAGTCGCTGTACGAGATCGCGCAGCGCCTGGAACTCTCGCAGTTCCTGCGCCTTGGCGAGGGCGAGCTCAAGTCCGGCGGATTCCGGCGCCCGTCCATTCTTGCCGACACGCTGGAGGCGCTGTTCGGCGCGATCTTCCTGGATGCCGGCTTCAATGCCGCGCGCGACGTCATCCGCTCGCTCTACATTCCCATCCTCGATACCGTCGACCCGAAAACGCTGGGCAAGGACGCAAAAACCCTGCTGCAGGAATTCCTTCAGGGCAAGAAGTTGGCGCTGCCGCAATACAACGTAGTCGCTACCCATGGCGCCGCGCACAATCAGGAATTCGAAGTCGAGTGCCTAGTGCCGAAGCTCGATATCCAGGTGTTCGGCACCGGCGGCAGCCGCCGGGCTGGCGAACAGGCAGCCGCAAAGCTCGCGCTGGAAGCGGTTCAGAGCGCGTTATCCAAGACCGCGGCTGCGACCCGCAAGAGCCGGCCCCGGGCCTCGCAACTGAAACTCGCCGGGATCGCCACCATCCAGCCTGATGCGCCGGTCGATGACGAAGGCCGCAAACCCGCCAAGCCGGCGAAGGCTGAAACAAAGACCGAGCAGGCCCGGGCCGATGCCAAGCAAAGCAGGCTGGACCTGAAGCCGGACGCCAAGGCTGATCCGGTCGAAACCGGGCAGCCGGCAACGACCCAGGACGCGGGACCGGCGGATCCGACCGCACCTGCCGCGTCCACCACTCAATCGAAAACTGCATGACATCACCTGAAACCCCGGACGACTTCCGTTGTGGATACATTGCAATTGTGGGGCGGCCGAATGTGGGTAAATCCACGCTGATGAACGCGCTGATCGGCGCGAAGGTCAGCATTACGTCGCGCAAGGCGCAGACGACCAGGCACCGTATCACCGGCATCCAGACCCGGGAAAATGCTCAGTTTGTGTACGTCGACACGCCAGGCTTCCAGACGCGGCATTCCAACGCCCTCAACAAGACCTTGAACCGTACCGTCACCAATACGCTCACTGCGGCCGACGTGATCCTGTTCGTGGTCGAGGCCGGCACCTTCGGGCCGGCCGACAAGCAGGTGCTTGACCTTCTTCCGTCCAAGGTGCCGGCGATCCTGGTGCTCAACAAGTCGGACCGCGAGAAGGACAAGGCAGTGATGCTGCCGTTTGCGCAAAAGGTCGCCGCCGAGCACGACTTCGCTGCGGTCGTTCCGGTTTCGGCGAAACAACGTTTCCAGCTTGAGGTTCTCGAGGAGGAAATCCGACGTTTCCTGCCGCCGAACCCGCCGATCTTCGGCGAGGACGACATCACCGACCGCAGCGAGCGTTTCCTTGCATCGGAAATCGTGCGCGAGAAGGTGTTCCGCTATGTGGGCGATGAATTGCCGTACACGAGCACCGTGGTTATCGAGCAGTTCGAACAGGAAGGGAACCTGCGCCGCATCTTTGCCGCCATTCTGGTTGACCGCGACAGCCACAAGGCGATGGTGATCGGGCAGAAGGGGGCCAAGCTCAAGGAAATCTCGACCCAGGCGAGGCAGGATATGGAAAAGCTGTTCGGCGGTCCGGTATACCTGGAAATCTGGGTCAAGGTGAAGTCCGGCTGGGCTGACAACGAGGCAGGCCTGCGTGCCTACGGCTACGAATAAGCGCGATTACCACCAATAATCTTCCTTCCGACATGCCGCAGCCGCTTGCACAAGGTGACGAGAGTCCGGGCGACGCGCCGCAAGACCTGACGCCGCCTTCCACGCCGTCCGCCGCAGCGCGGCAGGCGCGACCCAAGGCGCAAGAGAAGGAGCACCGCGTCGCTGCGCAGCCGGGTTTCGTGCTGCACAGTTATCCGTACAAGGAAACCAGCCTGATCGTAGATGTGTTCACCCGCGATTACGGGCGCGTTGCCCTGATTGCCAAGGGGGCAAAACGGCCGCATTCCCGGCTGCGCGGTGTGCTGCAAACCTTCCAGCCGCTCTCCGTGGGCTGGAGCGGGAAGGCGGAGGTGCGCACACTGACCGCCGCCGAATGGATCGGCGGATTGTTGCCGCTTGAAAAATCAGCGCTGCTCTGCGGCTTTTACCTGAACGAACTGCTGGTGAAGCTGCTCGCGCGCGACGATCCGCATCCCGCCTTGTTCGACCATTACGTCGCCACACTCAATCAGCTCGGTCATGACGAGCCCGCTCCGATCGTGCTGCGCAAGTTCGAGCGCGCGCTGCTGAAGGAGACTGGGGTGGGCGGAAACCTGTCGATATGCACCACCACCGGCCGGGAAGTGCAGCCGGATGTGATCTACGTGGTCGACCCCGAGCGCGGCCCGCGTCCCGCGCGGCCGGCGGACAATACGCCGCGTGTCGCGGGCAAGACTCTGCTGGACATGGAGCGGGAAGACTACGGCGACAATGCGACTCAGGTGCAAAGCAAATTCCTGATGCGCTATCTGCTCGCACATCATTTGGGTGGAACGCCGCTCAACACACGCCAGATTCTGATAGATTTGATGCAGTTATAAGACCAGACCATTCTCACTGCCATGAGCCTCCTACACCCCAAGAAACCGGTTATCGACCTCGGCGTCAACATCGACCACGTTGCCACCCTGCGCAATGCGCGCGGCACCATCTATCCGGACCCGGTGCAGGCAGCGCTGCTGGCGGAAGAGGCGGGGGCGGATTGCATTACCCTGCACCTGCGCGAAGACCGGCGCCATATCCGCGACGCCGACGTGGAAGCAATCCGTCCGCAGCTGCGTACCCGCATGAATCTGGAGTCCGCGGTGACGCCGGAAATGCTCGATTTCGCATGCCGCATCCGGCCGCACGACGTGTGTCTGGTGCCGGAGCGCCGCAATGAAGTGACGACCGAGGGCGGACTGGACGTCGCCGGCAATTTCTCCGCAGTGCAGGGCGCCGTGCGCCAGTTGCAACGCGAAGGGATACGCGTGAGCCTGTTCATCGATGCGGACGCGACGCAGATCCGCGCGGCGGTCGAGGCAGGGGCGCCGGTGATTGAAATCCACACCGGCAGGTACGCGGACGCAAAATCCGAGATCGAGATTCGGCAGGAGCTGGAGCGCGTGCAGTCGGGCGTGCTCGAAGGCGTGCGGCTCGGCCTGAAGGTCAATGCCGGCCATGGCTTGCACTACTCCAATGTGCAGGCGATCGCGGCGATTGCCGAAATCGCGGAACTGAACATCGGTCACGCGATCGTCGCCCAGTCCATCTTCGACGGCTGGAAAAATGCGATCAAGGAAATGAAGGCCATCATGGTCGCGGCGCGGCTCGGCCTCCATATGAAATGATCTACGGCATCGGCACCGACATCATCCAGATTTCGCGCATCGAAGCCGCGCTTGCGCGCAACGGTGACCGGTTCGCAGAAAAAATCCTGGGGCCCGAAGAGCTGGAGAAATACCGCCGCCGCAAGGCAAAGGTGGAAGCGCGCGGCATCCGTTTTCTCGCGAGCCGCTTTGCCGCGAAGGAAGCATTCTCCAAGGCGCTCGGCCTGGGGATGCGCATGCCGATGACCTGGCGCGCGATGCAGACATTGAACGCGCCGTCCGGCAAACCGGTCGCAGTGACGAGCGGTGCGCTGAAGGATTTCATGGAACAGAACGGGCTGACCGCGCAGGTCTCGATCACGGACGAGGCGGATTACGCGGTTGCTTTCGTGATAGTGGAGAAGGAATAACATGGCGGAAAACGCAAAACAACAACTCGGTCCGGTCATGCTCGACGTGGTCGGCACAACGCTCGATGAAAATGACCTGCGGCGTATCCGGCATCCGCTGACCGGCGGCGTGATCCTGTTCGCCCGCAATTACCAGGACCGGAAGCAGCTTGTCGCGCTCACGCAAGCGATCCACGAGGCACGCCCCGGCGTGCTGATCGCGGTTGATCATGAAGGCGGCCGGGTGCAGCGCTTCCGCAGCGACGGCTTCACGCGCCTGCCGGCCATGCGCCTGCTCGGCGAACTCTGGGACCGTGACGTGCTGGGCGCGATCAAGGCCGCCACTGACATCGGCTTCGTGCTCGCGGCGGAACTGCGCGCCTGCGGCGTCGACCTGTCGTTCACGCCGGTGCTGGACCTCGACTACGGCGAATCGGGCGTGATCGGCGACCGCGCCTTCCATCGCGATCCGCGGGTGGTGAGCGTGCTCGCCAAGAGCCTGAACCACGGCCTGGCGCTGGCCGGTATGGCGAACTGCGGCAAGCACTTCCCGGGACACGGCTTCGTGAAGGCAGATTCGCATGTCGACATTCCGGTCGACGAACGGGACCTTAAGGAAATCCTCGCGGAAGACGCGGCGCCGTACGGCTGGATGGGGCTGGGCCTGGCGGGCGTGATGCCGGCGCATGTGATCTATCCGAAGGTGGACAAGAACCCTGCCGGCTTTTCGAAGAAATGGCTTACCATCCTGCGCCGCGACTTCGGCTTCCAGGGGGTGATCTTCAGCGACGACCTGAGCATGGAAGGGGCGAGCGTCGCCGGCGGCGTGGTCGACGGCGCGAACGCGGCGCTGGCGGCCGGCTGCGACATGGTCTTGATCTGCAATTCCCCGGACAAGGCGGACGAATTGCTGGACGGCCTGAAGATCAAGGCCGGCGCCGCAAGCAAGGCGTCCTCGGCGCGCATCGAGGCGCTGGTGCCGCCGGCGCCGGCGCTGAACTGGGAACAACTGCAGGACGATCCGCGCTACCGCGCAGCAAGGAAGACGGCGGAGACCTTTGCCTCCGCCTGAAGAACAGATGACAGAACCGGCTGTACCCGACGCGCGCGCCGCGATCCTGGAAACCGTCGCGGCGCTGCCGCACCTTCCCGGCGTCTACCGTTACTTTGACGCCGAGGACAAGCTGCTCTATGTCGGCAAGGCGCGCGACCTGAAAAAGCGCGTTTCCAGCTACTTCCAGAGGAACCTTGCCAGCCCGCGCACGGCGATGATGGTCGAGCGCATCACGCGTCTCGAGACCACGGTCACGCGCAGCGAGGCGGAAGCGCTGCTGCTCGAGAATAACCTGATCAAGACGCTGCAGCCGCGCTTCAACATCCTGTTCCGCGACGACAAGTCCTATCCCTACCTGAAGATTACCGGGCAGGATGTGCCGCGCATGGCCTACTATCGCGGCGCGGTCGACAAGAAGAACCAGTATTTCGGGCCTTTCCCCAGCGCCTGGGCAGTGAAGGAATCGATCCAGATCCTGCAGAAAGTGTTCCGCCTGCGCACCTGCGAAGACACGGTGTTCGCCAACCGCACGCGGCCCTGCCTGCTGCACCAGATCCAGCGCTGCAGCGCACCCTGCGTGAATGCGATCGGTCGCGAGGATTACGCGCACGACGTCGAGAACGCGGCGAAGTTTCTGCGCGGACGCCAGAAGGAAGTGCTGGAGGAGTTGGAGAACAAGATGCACGCGTACGCCGCCGAGCTGAAGTTCGAACAGGCGGCGGGCGTGCGCAACCAGATCACGGCGTTGTCGCGCGTGCTGCACCAGCAGGCGATGGAAACCGTGGGGGATGCCGACATCGACACCATCGCGGTGCTGGTGCACGGCGGCCGCGCCTGCGTGAATCTCGCGATGGTGCGCGGCGGGCGCCATCTCGGCGATCGCGCCTATTTCCCGGCACACGTGGACGATGCGATCGCTGCGGCGGAAGAGTCGGCCGAGGTGGCGGTACTCAAGGCCTTCCTGGCGCAGCATTACATCGACACCTTCACGCCCGGCACGATCATCGTCAACGTGGACTTTGACGATCCGGAACTGATGATGGCGCTGATGGAGCAATGCGGCCACCGCATCACGCTGGTGTTCCAGCCCCAGGGGCAGCGCCGCCAGTGGCTGGAGATGGCGCAGAAGGGGGCCGAGATCGCGCTGGCGCGCCTGCTGTCGGAGCAGGGCTCGCAGAAAGCGCGTACCCGTGCCCTGGTCGATGCGCTCGGACTCGAGGCGGCCGACCTGGACGCATTGCGCATCGAATGCTTCGACATCAGCCACACCCAGGGCGAGGCGACGCAGGCTTCCTGTGTCGTGTTCCATCACCATGCAATGCAGAACGGCGAGTACCGCCGCTTCAACATCAATGACATCACTCCCGGCGACGACTACGCGGCGATGCGGCAGGTGCTCACGCGGCGCTACGAGAAGGTCGCCAACGGCGAAGGCGTAATGCCGGATGTGGTGCTGGTCGACGGCGGCAAGGGGCAGGTCGAGATGGCGCGGCAGGTGTTCAGCGAGCTGGGACTGGATACCGCCGCCATCGTCGGTGTCGCCAAGGGCGAGGGGCGCAAGGTTGGGCTGGAAACCCTGGTTTTCGCCGACGAGCGGGCGCCGCTCGAACTTGGCAAGGAGTCGGCCGCACTGATGCTGATCGCCCAGATCCGCGACGAGGCGCACCGCTTTGCGATCACCGGCATGCGCGCCAAGCGGGCCAAGGCACGGCAGACCTCGCGTCTGGAGGAAATCGAAGGCATCGGCGCCAAGCGCCGGCAAAGGCTGCTCGCGCGTTTCGGTGGACTGCGCGGCGTGGCGGACGCGAGCATCGAGGAACTGGCGTCGGTCGAGGGAATATCGCGCAAGCTGGCGGAGGAAATCTACAAGCAGTTGCATTGACGGCGCATGTGTGAAGGCGGCAATTGCGGCAAAGTCAATTTCCACGCGATAATCGCGATTATTCACCGGCGCCGACTATGCCCTTCAATATTCCGATCCTGCTGACCTGGCTGCGCGTAGCGCTCATTCCCCTCGTGGTCGGCGTTTTCTATCTGCCAGACAGCTGGATGACCTTCGAGGCAAAGGGCCTGGCATCGACCGCCGTGTTCATCGTCGCCGCGATCACCGACTGGTTCGACGGCTTCCTCGCGCGCCGCTGGAACGAAACCTCCGCTTTCGGCGCCTTCCTCGATCCGGTCGCCGACAAACTGATGGTTGCCGGCGCGCTGCTGGTGCTGGTGGAGTTTTATCAGCTCAATGCGGTGATGGCCTTCATCATCATCGGCCGCGAAATCGCCATTTCCGCGCTGCGCGAATGGATGGCGCAGATCGGCGCGTCGAAGTCGGTCGCGGTCAGTTCGATCGGCAAGATCAAGACGACCGCACAGATGATCGCCATTCCGATGCTGCTGTACGGCGGCACGCTGTTCGGCGTGATCGACACGCGCAGCTGGGGCACGCTGCTGCTGGCGGTCGCCGCCGTGCTGACGGTATGGTCCATGTTCTACTACCTGCGCAAGGCATGGCCGCTGATCAAGGAAAAGGCAGGAAGATTGAATTAGGCGTCATTTACTTGACAAAGAATGTCGCTTGTCTATAATGTGCGTCTGTTGTGAACGACGCGGGAATAGCTCAGTTGGTAGAGCGCAACCTTGCCAAGGTTGAGGTCGAGGGTTCGAGACCCTTTTCCCGCTCCAAGATTCTGAAAGGAAGCTTACCCAGCTTCCTTTTTTATTTCGCAGAGTGCGCGTGTACTGAAAGTGCGGTGCGTTTTGTGAAGGGCTGTGAAGGTTTTCGCGGGAATAGCTCAGTTGGTAGAGCGCAACCTTGCCAAGGTTGAGGTCGAGGGTTCGAGACCCTTTTCCCGCTCCAGTTTCGAGGGAGGCCGCCAGGCCTCGGTGCAATTCGGCGGGCAACGGCAGCACAAGGGGCACGTCGAGCACTGATTCAGTTTTGTGGTTACAATACCCTCCCGTGGCGGGGTAGCAAAGTGGTTATGCAGCGGCCTGCAAAGCCGTCTACGCCGGTTCAATTCCGACCCCCGCCTCCAGTTTTCAAAAAAAGCGCCGTGTGCGCTTTTTTTACTTGTGCGGCCGGTCTGTCGATTGCGCACAGGCCCGAGTGGTGAAATTGGTAGACACAGCGGACTTAAAATCCGCCGCTTACCCGAGAGGGGGCGTACCGGTTCGATTCCGGTCTCGGGCACCACATATCCCGCCATCCATCTTTCCCCATTTCAGGAACGCACCGCCTGTACCGCATGTCTTAGCGTGCACACACATCCCTTCATACTTGTTTTCCCCGAACCGCCTAGAATCCACACCTTTTTCCATGCAAAAAGGCGGGATGCCATTTCGTGTCCAATAATGAAATAAAACTGGCAATAATTTTTTTGATTCTTCAAAACCATTCAAAAATATTTTAAAAACAGATGTTTGGATGGGTCGATTGAACACATTAAAAACAGGGAACCCTCTAAAATTTTGCCGCAAGAATAACCAGTGCTTTTTCAGCAAAAAGCGTTTTCGAAGGGATGCCGGCGCTGCGCCGCGACCGTCGTCCGTGCCAGATCTGGCAGTTTGATCATTCACTTACTGAGGAGAAGAAAAAATGAGCAAGACCATGTACACGCAGGAACACGAGTGGCTGCGCATTGAGGACGATGGTCTGGTTACGGTCGGCATCACCGACTACGCTCAGGATCACCTCGGCGACCTGGTCTTTGTACAACTGCCGGACGCAGGCAAGGAGATCGCCAAGGGCGAGGAAGCTGCGGTCATCGAATCGGTGAAGGCCGCGGGCGAGATCATGATGCCGGCCGCCGGCGTTGTCACCGAGGTGAATGCTGCGCTGGCCGACGAGCCGGGCAAGGTCAATGAAGACGCGATGGGCGCGGGCTGGTTCTTCAAGTTCAAGCCGGCCCAGGCGAGCGACCTGGACGGGTTCATGGACGAAGCGGCCTACAAGGCTTTCCTGGAGTCCCAGGGCTGATATTCCGCGCGGGCCGCGCCGCCCGCCACACATATTCATTTTGTTTGAGAGGTAACCATGGTTCAGAAACGGGCTGCTTTCGAGGAATTGCAGCAGCGCACGGATTTCATCGACAGGCATATCGGACCGGGCGAGGCTGACCGGCAGGCAATGCTCGCCACCGTCGGCTTCGAGTCGATGGATGCCTTCATCAAGAAGGTGGTGCCGGACGCGATCCACTCGGAAGAGCCGCTGAATCTGGAGGGCGCACGCACCGAGGCGGAAGTGCTGGACGAACTGCACAAGATCGCGTCGAAGAACAAGGTGTTCAAGTCCTACATCGGCATGGGCTACTACAACACCCACACGCCGACCGTCATCCTGCGCAACCTGCTCGAGAATCCCGCCTGGTACACCGCATACACGCCGTACCAGCCGGAGATTTCGCAGGGGCGCCTGGAAGCGCTGCTCAATTTCCAGACAATGGTCTCCGACCTGACCGGCCTTGAAATCGCCAATGCATCGCTGCTCGATGAAGCGACCGCCGCCGCAGAGGCGATGACCTTCTGCCAGCGCAGCGCCAAGAGCAAGAGCCGGGTGTTCTTCGTGTCGCAGGACTGCTTCCCGCAGACGATCGACGTGGTGCGCACGCGCGCCGAACCGATCGGCGTGGAAGTCGTGGTCGGCGACCATCGCAAGGACCTGGACGCGCTCGACTGCTTCGGCGTGCTGCTGCAGTATCCGGCGCTGAACGGCGAGATCAACGACTACGCAGAGACGGTCGCCAAGGCACACGCGAAGAACGCGCTGGTGGTGGTGTCGGCCGACCTGCTCGCGTTGACGCTGCTGACGCCGCCCGGTGAGTTCGGCGCGGACGTGGCGATCGGTTCGGCGCAGCGCTTCGGCGTGCCGCTCGGCTACGGCGGCCCGCACGCCGCCTATTTCGCCACCCGCGACGAATACAAGCGCGTGATGCCCGGTCGCCTGGTCGGCGTGTCGATCGACCACCACGGCGACAAGGCGTACCGCCTTGCGATGCAGACGCGCGAACAGCATATCCGCCGCGAAAAGGCGACCAGCAACATCTGCACCGCGCAGGTGCTGCTGGCAAACATCGCGAGCATGTATGCGGTCTACCATGGCCCCGTCGGCCTGAAGACGATCGCGCAGCGCGTACACCGGCTGGCGGCGACGCTGGCGGAAGGTTTCCGCAAGCTGGATGTCGAAGTGCTGACGCCGTCGTTCTTCGACACCCTTACCGTGCGCACCGGCGCGCGTACCGCGGAGATTCACGCCGCGGCACGCAATCACGGCATCAACCTGCGCGAAATCGATGCCAATACCGCGGGCATTTCGCTGGACGAGACCACGACCGCCGCGGACGTGGAAGTCCTTTGGACGATTTTCGCCGGCGGCAAGACCGTTCCGTCTTTCGCAGGCTGCGAGGCCGAGGCAGGCGAGCGCATCCCGGCCGCGTTGCTGCGTACCAGTGACTACCTCACGCACCCGGTCTTCAACAGCCATCATTCCGAAACCCAGATGCTGCGCTACCTGCGCGCCCTGTCCGACAAGGACCTCGCGCTGGACCGTACCATGATTCCGCTCGGCTCCTGCACCATGAAGCTGAACGCGACCACGGAAATGATTCCGGTGACCTGGAAGGAATTCGGCGCGATTCATCCGTTTGCGCCGCTGGACCAGGCGCAGGGCTATCAGCAGCTGATCGCCGAGCTGGAGCAGATGCTGGTCGCCTGCACCGGCTACGACGCGGTGTCGCTGCAGCCGAACGCCGGCTCGCAGGGCGAGTACGCCGGCTTGCTGGCGATCCGCGCGTACCACATGAGCCGCGGCGAAGGGCATCGCAACATCTGCCTGATTCCGAGCTCCGCGCACGGCACCAATCCGGCCACGGCCAACATGGTGGGCATGCAGGTGGTGGTTGTGGCCTGCGACGAGCGCGGCAATGTCGACGTGAGCGACCTGAAGGCCAAGGCCGAGAAGCATGCGGCCGACCTGGCTGCGATCATGATCACCTATCCGTCCACCCACGGCGTGTTCGAGGCGGCGGTGCGCGAGATCTGCGAGATCGTGCATGCGCACGGCGGCCAGGTGTACATCGACGGCGCGAACATGAATGCGATGGTGGGCCTGTGCGCACCGGGCAAGTTCGGTGGCGACGTGTCGCACCTGAACCTGCACAAGACCTTCTGCATTCCGCACGGCGGCGGCGGGCCCGGCGTCGGCCCGGTGGCGGTGAAGTCGCATCTCGCGCCTTTCCTGCCCGGACACCGCGTGATGGAGAAGCAGGCGGCGCCGGTTTGCGCCGCGCCCTGGGGCAGCGCCAGCATCCTGCCGATTTCCTGGACCTACATCAAGCTGATGGGCCGCCAGGGCTTGAAGGATGCGAGCCAGATGGCGATCCTGAATGCGAACTACATCGCCAAGCGCCTCGCGCCGCATTACCCGATCCTGTACGCGGGCGAAAGCGGCATCGTCGCGCACGAGTGCATCGTCGACCTGCGTCCGCTCAAGGACGCGACCGGCGTGACCGTGGACGACGTCGCCAAGCGCCTGATGGATTATGGTTTCCATGCGCCGACGATGTCCTTCCCGGTGCCGGGCACCCTGATGATCGAACCGACCGAAAGCGAGTCCAAGGATGAGCTGGACCGCTTCTGCGACGCGATGATCGCGATCCGCGAGGAAATCCGCGAAGTGGAAAGCGGCAAGGTGACGGCGGAGGAAAGCGTGCTGCGCCACGCGCCGCATACCGCGATGGATATCGCCGGCGAGTGGGACCGCAAGTATTCCCGCGAGCAGGCGGTATTCCCTGTGGCTTCGCTGCGCGGCAACAAGTACTGGCCGCCGGTCGGGCGCGTGGACAATGTGTACGGCGACCGCAACCTGGTGTGCGCCTGCCCGCCGATGTCGGACTACGAATAAGGCTGGAATCGCGGCCCTGCCTCGCGCCGGGGCAGGGCCGCAAGGCTTTCATGGCGGACGGCAACCGGTTCCTGTGCCGGCCGGCGCAGCAACTTAGGCGGATGACATGGCCATTAGTGTTTTCGAGTTGTTCAAGATCGGTATCGGGCCGTCGAGCTCGCATACCGTCGGACCGATGCGCGCTGCGCTGCAGTTCGTCAGCGGCCTGAAGGAGTCCGGCCGGCTGGCTGGTGTGGAGGCGGTCAAGGCGGAGCTGTACGGCTCGCTTGGCGCGACCGGGAAAGGGCACGGCAGCGACAAGGCGGTGATTCTCGGCCTGCTCGGCGAAGCGCCCGACCTGGTCGATACCGACACGGTGGAGGGCACGCTGGCCAAGGTGCGCAGCAGCAAGCGCATTGTCCTGCTCGGCGAACGGGAAGTGACCTTCATCGAGAGCGAGCATCTGCTGCTCTACAAGCGGCAGTCGCTGCCGCACCATCCGAACGGAATGCGCTTCACCGCATACGGCGCCGGCGCGCAGGAGATCGAGAGCAAGGTGTACTACTCGGTCGGCGGCGGCTTCGTGGTCAATGAAGACGCTGTCGGCGCGGATCGGATCGTGCCCGATACGACGCTGGTGCGCTATCCGTTCAAGAGCGCGGAGCAGTTGCTGGCGACCTGCCGCGAACACAAGCTGTCGATCAGCCAGCTGATGCTGGAAAACGAAAAGGCGTGGCGACCGGAAGAAGAGACGCGGCAGGGCCTGCTGCGCATCTGGCAGGTGATGCAGGAATGCGTCAGGCGCGGTTGCGAGAAGGAAGGCACCCTGCCGGGCGGCCTGAAGGTGCGGCGCCGCGCGGCCGAGCTGTACCGCAAGCTGGCGAGCCAGCCCGAAGCCAACCTGCGCGACCCGCTCACCACCCTGGACTGGGTGAACCTGTATGCGCTTGCGGTGAACGAGGAAAACGCCGCCGGCGGGCGCGTGGTGACTGCGCCGACCAATGGCGCGGCCGGCATCGTGCCGGCGGTGCTGCACTATTACCACCGCTTCGTGCCCGGCGCGACCGATGAGGGCGTGATGCGCTTTCTGCTGACGGCCGCGGCAATCGGCATCCTGTACAAGGAAAACGCATCGATCTCCGGCGCTGAAGTCGGCTGCCAGGGGGAAGTCGGCGTCGCCTGCTCGATGGCGGCCGGCGCGCTGGCCGAGGTGATGGGCGGCACCGCGGAGCAGGTCGAGAATGCCGCGGAAATCGGCATGGAGCACAATCTCGGCCTGACCTGCGATCCGATCGGCGGCCTGGTGCAGGTGCCGTGCATCGAGCGCAACGCGATGGGTTCGATCAAGGCGATCAACGCCGCGCGCATGGCATTGCGCGGGAACGGCCATCACTTCGTGTCGCTCGACAAGGTGATCAAGACCATGCGCGAGACCGGCGCCGACATGAAGATCAAGTACAAGGAGACTGCGCGCGGAGGGCTCGCGGTCAATGTGATCGAGTGCTGAACTCGATTTTTGCGATTCGATAACAAGGAAGGAAAAGATGGAAAACACGCAAGCGCTTGCCCGCACTCCGCTGTACAACCTGCACGTCGAACTCGGCGCCCGCATGGTGCCCTTCGCCGGCTATGACATGCCGGTGCAGTACCCGAGCGGCGTGCTGAAGGAGCATGCGCACACGCGCAGCCAGGCCGGCCTGTTCGACGTCTCGCACATGGGGCAGGTGCGCCTGTCGGGCGACGGGGCGGCGGCGGCGCTCGAGACACTGATGCCGGTCGACATCATCGACCTGCCGGTCGGCATGCAGCGTTACGCGGTATTCACCAACGAGCAGGGTGGCATCCTGGATGACCTGATGGTGTCGAATGCCGGCGACCATCTGTTTGTCGTCGTCAATGCCGCCTGCAAGCAGCAGGATGTCGCGCATTTGCAGAAGCAGATCGGCGGCCGCTGCAAGGTGGAAGAACTGGCCGACCGCGCGTTGCTCGCGCTGCAGGGGCCGGCGGCATCGGCGGTGATGGCGCGCCTGGCGCCGGAAACGTCGAAGATGATTTTCATGAACACCGGCAAGGTGACCCTGGCCGGCGCGGAATGCTTCATCAGCCGTTCCGGCTATACCGGCGAGGACGGCTTTGAAATCTCGGTGCCGAATGACAACGCGGAGGAACTCGCCCGCCTGCTGCTGGCGCAGCCGGAAGTCGCGCCGATCGGCCTGGGCGCACGCGATTCGCTGCGCCTGGAAGCCGGCCTGTGCCTGTACGGGCACGACATGGATGCCGGCACCACGCCGGTGGAAGCCAGCCTCTCCTGGGCGTTGTCGAAGGCGCGCCGCGCCGATGGCGCGCGCGCCGGCGGCTACCCGGGGGCGGACATCATCCTGCGCCAGCTGGCCGAGGGCGCCGCGCGCAAGCGTGTGGGCCTGCTGGTGAAGGATCGCATGCCGGTGCGCGAGGGCGCGGAACTGGTGGATGCGGAAGGCCGACCGGTCGGCAAAGTCACCAGCGGCGGCTTCGGACCGACCGTGGGCGGGCCGGTCGCGATGGGTTATGTCGATGCCGGGCAGGCGAAGCTCGGTACCGCGCTGCAGGCGATCGTGCGCGGCAAGCCGGTGCCGGTGGAGGTGGCGAAGACGCCGTTTACGCCGCAGCGCTATTACCGCGGTTAAGGGGGCAGGATGAGCGATTCCAGCCGCACGCCGCAGCAGGAGGCGGCAGCGCCGCGCCCGGTGAAGACCGGCGAGAAACTGCGCGGCGCCGACAAGATGGCGCGCATTCCGATCAAGATCGTGCCCACCGAGCCGTCGCAGTACCTGCGCAAGCCAAAATGGATACGCGCCGAGTTCACCGGCTCGCGCGAGGTGCAGCGCCTGAAGGCGGTGCTGCGCGAGAACAAGCTGCACACGGTGTGCGAGGAAGCGAACTGCCCGAACCTGGGCGAGTGCTTCAAGAGCGGCACCGCCACCTTCATGATCATGGGCGACATCTGCACGCGGCGCTGTCCGTTCTGCGATGTCGGGCATGGCCGGCCCAATCCGCTCGACCCGGAAGAGCCGAAGAACGTGGCGGCGACGATCCGCGCGATGGGATTGAAGTATGTCGTGATCACCTCGGTGGACCGGGATGACCTGCGCGACGGCGGTGCCGGGCATTTCGTCTCCTGCATCGAGGAAACACGACGCCTCAACCCGGACATTACCATCGAGATCCTGACGCCGGACTTCCGCGGCCGGGTGGATGCCGCGCTCGAGATCCTCGACAAGGCACCGCCCGACGTCTTCAACCACAATCTCGAAACGGTGCCGCGCCTGTACCGTCAGGCGCGTCCCGGCGCCGATTACGATGTGTCGCTGGACCTGCTGCAAAGCTTCAAGCAGCGTCATCCGTCGGTGCCGACGAAGTCCGGCCTGATGCTCGGACTGGGCGAGACGCTGGAAGAGGTGGAGGCGGTAATGCGCGACATGCGCGCGCACGAGATCAACATGCTCACCCTTGGACAATATCTGCAACCCAGCGCGCACCACCTGCCGGTACAACGCTATGTCACGCCGGAAGAGTTTGACCGGCTGCGTGTAGTAGGCGAGCAGATGGGCTTTACGCATGTTGCCTCGGGGCCGATGGTCCGTTCCTCCTATCATGCTGACCTGCAGGCCAAAGGCAGGTTTTCGGCTGTGAAATAGGGAGCGCAGGCATTGGCATCCCATGCATTGCACAATAACCGTCCTGCATGAAATTGCTATGTGTAATCAAAGGCTTGTGATCGTATCAACAGGGTTATCAACAGACTTGGCCACAGTTGCCGTGGATAACTGTTGAGAATTCTCAATAGTGAAAAGAAGATTGCGCAAAAGCAAAGCCGTCCGGATATGCAACAGGTAGGATGAAGGTGGTCCCTTAGGCCTCCCAGGAAGTGTTAGCCCGCAGCGCTCATAGCCTGCGGGCTTTTTTTTGAGGGTGTTCCGGGGTTGTTTTTTGTTGCGCTTACATCTTCTTACAATCCCGTTGAGATATCTCAAATATTGCCCTTTGAAAATTACGCATACTTGCCCCTGAGAAAATTCCTCTCACCAACAGGAAGCGCAAGGCCATGAAAAAGAAGCTTGATACCGATGACGTCATTGAGAACTTGATCACTGCGACCATGGGTGACGGTGCGACCGCGCGCGAGCGGCACATTTTCCGGGAAAACCTGCGCAGCCTGGTTCGCCTTGCGAAGGCAGAGCAAGTGCTGGAAATCAAGGCAAGCGTGAAAAGGCTGAGCGGCGTGATCGAAGCGCATTCGGCGCGTCGCCGCGCCAAGGCGATCCTGCTTGCCCATCGCCTGCCCGGGGTGCTGGACCAGGCGCAGCAGCAGTTCGAGTTCAAGCAGTGAATCCGTTGCGGCCGCCGGCATTGCGCGGCCGCGATCCTGATCCATGCATGCCGGCGCGGGCTTTCCCGCGATGCAGCGTGGCAGCAGGGAAGGCAGTAAAATAAACGGCCTGGATGCGCGACAGCGCACCGCCCGCATTTTCTTACTGTCCTCGCCTGTTAGCATGAAAGTCTACAACCTCAGCTGCGCGCTCGATCACCGCTTTGAAGGCTGGTTTGCCTCGGAAGAGGATTTCCTTGCGCAAAACGGTGGACGACAGATCGCCTGCCCGGTATGTGACAGCCACGAGGTCCGCAAACTGCCTTCGGCACCCCACCTCTCCCTGCCCAGTTCGCAGCCCGTGCGGGAAGACGCGAAGCGCGAGATCCAGAAGCTGGTGCTCGAGATGGTGCGCCACGTCGTTGCCCATACCGAAGACGTCGGCGAGCGGTTTGCCGAAGAGGCACGCCGCATGCACTACAACGAGACGACCGAACGCGCGATCCGCGGCGTGGCGACCGTGCAGGAATGCGAGGCGCTAGTCGAGGAGGGCATCGAGGTGCTGCCGCTTCCCCTTCCAGCCGCGACCAAACAGACGCTCCAATAGGCCGGTTCCGGCCATTCCCCGCCCATGCCCCGGCTACCCGCCGCCGAACGCCTTTCGTTTTCTTTCCTGGTCCCGCGCACATGGGCGACGGCGGCATTCCCGGTTATTTAATTCGACACAAATCACGAAAATCCGCTGTATAATCGTTTTCGAACGGTCGTGCTATTAAGCCGGGACAACTAGGAGACAGCATGGATTTGAGCTATACGGCGGAAGACTTGGCCTTCCGCGATTCGGTTCGCGCCTTCCTCGAGGCCAACCTTCCGAAGGACCTGCAACAGAAGGTCCTCAATCACAAGCGTTTGTCGAAAGAAGATTACGTCCGCTGGCACAAGATTGTCGCCAAGCAGGGATGGGTCGGTACCGGCTGGCCGGTCGAGTACGGCGGCACCGGCTGGACCCCGGTACAGCGCCATATCTGGGAAGAAGAGTGCGCGCATGCCGGCACCCCGGCGATCCTGCCCTTCGGCGTGAACATGGTCGCACCAGTCATCATGGCTTTCGGCAACGAGGCGCAGAAGCGCTACTACCTGCCGCGCATCCTCAACTGCGAGGACTGGTGGTGCCAGGGTTACTCCGAGCCGGGTTCCGGCTCCGACCTGGCGTCGCTGAAGACGCGCGCCGAGCGCCAGGGCGATCATTACATCGTCAACGGCCAGAAGACCTGGACCACGCTGGCGCAGCATGCGGACATGATCTTCTGCCTGGTGCGCACCGATCCGAACGCGCGCAAGCAGGAGGGCATTTCCTTCCTGCTGATCAACATGCATACCCCGGGTATCACGGTGCGCCCGATCATCATGCTCGACGAGGAGCATGAGGTAAACGAGGTTTTCTTCGACAACGTGAAGGTGCCGGTCGAGAACCTGATCGGCGAGGAAAACAAGGGCTGGACCTACGCGAAATACCTGCTTGGGCATGAGCGCACCAACATCGCCGCGGTCGGCCGCGCCAAGCGCGAACTGCAGTTCCTCAAGCGCCTGGCGAACAAGCAGATGAAGAACGGCAAGCCGCTGCTCGAGGATCCGGTGTTCTCCTCCAAGGTCGCCAGCCTGGAGATCGAAATCATGGCGCTGGAAATGACAGTGCTGCGCGTGCTGTCGCAGGAAAGCAGCAAGCGCGGCCCCGGGCCGGAGGCGTCGATGCTGAAGGTCAAGGGCACCGAAGTGCAGCAGTGGCTGACGGAATTGATGGTCGAGGCAGTCGGACCTTACGCGCTGCCGTTCGATCCCGCCTACCTGGAAGGCGAGCAGGAGCACAGCGTGTTCGGGGATGACGATGCCGCGCCGCTTGCGCCGTACTACTTCAATTTCCGCAAGACTTCCATCTACGGCGGCTCGAACGAAATTCAGAAAAACATCATCTCCCAGATGATCCTGGGATTGTGAGGCGACCATGGACTTCAATTACTCACCCGAGCAGCAACAATTCCGCGACGCGCTGCGCCGCTTCATCGACAAGGATTACACCTTCGAGCACCGCAACAAGATCGTGCGTTCCGAGCAGGGCGTTTCCGACGAGGCGTGGGCGACCCTGGCCGAGCTGGGGATGACCGCATTGCCGGTGCCGGAAGCGCAGGGCGGCTTCAACGGCTCGGCGGTCGACATGATGGTGGTGATGCAGGAGCTGGGCCGCGGCATCGTGGTCGAGCCGTATTTCGCGACTGTCTTCGGCGCCCAGTTCCTGAAGCTGGCGGGGGGCCACGACGACCTGCTGGAGCAGCTCGCCGGCGGCGGCCTGAAACTGGCCGTCGCACTCGGCGAACAGCAGGCGCGCCACGAACTGTCCGATGTCGCGACCACGGCGAAGCAGGATGGTGACGGCTTCGTGCTCAACGGCAAGAAGACTGTGGTCATCCACGGCGCGCAGGCTGACCGCCTGATCGTCTCCGCGCGCTCGTCGGGCGGGCAGCGCGACGCGCAGGGCATTTCGCTATTCGTCGTGCCTGCCGATGCGGCCGGCATCACCCGGCGCGACTACCGCACCATCGACTGCCAGCGCGCGGCGGATATCAGCTTCGACAATGTGCGGGTGCCGGCATCCGCATTGCTCGGCCAGGCAGGCGCCGGCTGGGATATTCTCGATGCCGCAGCGGATTACGGCGCGACACTGCTGTGCGCGGAAGCGGTCGGCGCGATGGACGCGCTGAATGCGGCCACGCTGGAATACCTGAAGACGCGCCAGCAGTTTGGCGTCCCGATCGGCAAGTTCCAGGTGCTGCAGCATCGCATGGCGGAAATGTTCATGCAGGCGGAGCAGGCGCGCTCGATGGCGACCCTGGCCGCGGTCAAGGTCGCATCCGCCGATGCGAATGAGCGCCGGCGCAATGTGTCGGCTGCGAAGGCGCGCGTCGGCCAGGCCTTGAAGTATGTCGGTCAGCAGGCGGTGCAGCTGCATGGCGGCATGGGCGTAACCAATGAACTGCCGGCGGCGCATCATTTCAAGCGCCTGACGATGATCGAGCAGACGCTCGGCGATACCGACTATCATCTCGCGCGTTTCGCCGCACAGCCGGACTTCCGTAAAGCCGCATAACCAGCAGAGGGGGCAGCCATGTCGCAACTGAAGTGGTATTTCGAGGACTTCGAGGTGGGCAGGACGATCGACGTCGGTTCGCGGACCGTGTCGGAAGAAGAGATCATCGACTTCGCCACCAAGTACGACCCGCAGCCCTTTCATATCGACAAGGCTGCCGCCGAAAAATCGATGTACGGCGGCATCATCGCCAGCGGCTGGCATACCTGCGGCATGATCATGCGGCTGATGGTGGACGGCTTCCTCCGGGAAGCCGCCAGCCTCGGCTCGCCGGGCGTCGATGAGATCCGCTGGATCAAGCCGGTGCGCGGCGGCGACACCTTGCACGTCACCACGACGCCGCTCGAGTTGCGGCCATCCTCCAGCAAGCCGGATCGCGGCGTGGTGGTCACGCTGTGGGAGGCGAAGAACCAGCACGGCGACGTGGTGGCGACGATCAAGGGCATGGGCATGTTCGGGCGCCGGCCGCAATAGACACGACAACACTTGGAGACAACATGCGCACGATTGCATCGGTTGAAGAACTGAGGGGACTGGTTGGCCAGGAGGTGGCGGTAACCGACTGGTTTCCGGTCACGCAGGAGCGGATCAACCTGTTCGCGGAAGCGACCGGCGACCACCAGTGGATACACCTCGACGCGGAACGCTGCAAGAAGGAATCGCCGTATGGCAGCACGATCGCGCACGGTTTCCTGACGCTGTCGCTGTTGCCCTTGATCCTGCAAAGCGCGGTGTCTATGCCGGACGCCCGGCTGAGCGTGAACTACGGGCTGAACAAGGTCCGCTTCCCGGCGCCGGTGCCGGTCGACAGCAAGGTGCGCGGACGCCTGGCGTTGAAGGAAGTCGAGGATATCGACGGCGGCGTGCAAATCACCTGGGCAGTGACGATGGAGCGGGAAGGCGGGGACAAGCCGGTATGCGTCGCGGAGTCGATCGCGCGCAGGTATGCCTAGTTGGCCGTCAAGATAAATTTGAAGGATGGCAGGGGGGCAGCCGAGGTAGAGCGAAGCGAAACCACCGTGCGCCTCGATGGGCGTAGTCAAAATGGTGGGTTTCGCTTCGCTCTACCCACCCTACGTTCATCAAATTCATCTGGATGATCTACTAGTAGCACGTCCAGATAAATTTAGAGGATCGTAGGGCGGCCCGGTTTTCAGTGCCTCTTGTACTGGCTCGCGCCGAACAGCACTTCCCGCGATTTGTCATCGGTGATGGGCTTGCTCTGGTCGGCGAGCACGTCGACGCCGCGCATGACCGCCGGCCGTTGGCTGATTTCATCGAACCAGCGCTTGGCGTGCGGGTAGTCCTCCCAGTCGATCCCCTGATTTTTCCATGAACGCAGCCACGGGAAGGTGGCGATGTCGGCGATCGTGTACTCGTCGCCGGCAAGGTAGGCGTTCTTCGACAGCTGCGTGTCGATCACCCCGTACAGCCGCTTCGCTTCGTTGGTATAGCGGTCGACCGCATATCCGATCTTTTCCGGCGCATAGATGCGGAAATGATGCGCCTGGCCGAGCATCGGGCCGACGCCGCCCATCTGGAACATCAGCCACTGCAGGGTCACGAACTTGTCGCGGTCGGTCCTGCCGAGGAAACGGCCGACCTTGCTGGCGAGGTAGACCAGGATGGCGCCCGATTCGAACAGCGAAATCGGCTTGCCGTCCGGACCGTCGGCGTCGACGATCGCCGGGATCTTGTTGTTCGGGGAGATGGCGAGGAACTCGGGCTTGAACTGGTCCCCTTCGCGGATGTTCACGTAATGTACCCGGTAGGGCAGGCCGCATTCCTCCAGCATGATGTGGACCTTGTGGCCGTTGGGCGTGGCGGCGGTATAGACGTCGATCATTGTTTTTCTCCTGTGCGTGGAATCTCGAACACCGCAGATTATGCAGCCGTTCGGGATTCCCTGCTCTGCAGGAGCACAGGGCGCTTACGCGCCCGACGCGTACTTCCAGCCCATTTCCGCCATCGGACGCGCCGCCTGGCCGGCCTTGAGCGCCTGCTCGCTCGCGGCGGTGCCGTCCACGTAGCGCTTCATGATGCCCTGCAGGATGCCTGCCATGCGGAACATGTTGTACGCAAGGTAGAAGTTGAAGTCTGCCTTGTTGATGGTCTTGCCGGTGCGTTCGCAGTATTTCGCGATGTAGGCGTCCTCGCTCGGGATGCCGAGCGCCGGCAGGTCGAGGCCGCCGATGCCGCGGAACTGTCCCGGCGGGATATGCCAGCTCATGCAGTGGTAGGAAAAGTCGGCCAGCGGATGGCCCAGCGTCGACAATTCCCAGTCCAGCACGGCCAGCACGCGCGGCTCGGTCGGATGGAAGATCATGTTGTCGAGGCGGTAGTCGCCATGCACGATGCTGGTGTCGTCGCCCGGCGGGATATTGTCGGGCAACCATGCGATCAGCTGGTCCATCGCGTCGATCTTTTCCGTTTCCGACGCCTTGTACTGCTTGGTCCAGCGATCGATCTGGCGCACGAAATAGTTGCCGGGCTTGCCGTAGTCGGCCAGGCCGATGGCGGCGTAATCAATGGTGTGCAGCTGGGAGATGACGCGGTTCATTTCGTCGTAGTGCGCGGCGCGGTCGGCCTGGCTCATGCCCGGCATCGACTGGTCCCACAGCACGCGGCCGTCGACGAATTCCATGATGTAGAACGCGCGGCCGATGATGGCTTCGTCCAGGCAGAGCGCATACTGGCGGGCGGCGGGGAAGCCGGCCTTGTTCAGCGCATCCATCACGCGGAATTCGCGGTCGATCGCATGGGCGGAGGCGAGCAGCTTGGCCGCCGGGCCGGGCTTGGTGCGCAGCACGTAGCTCTTGCCGTCGGCGGTGAGCTTGAAGGTCGGGTTCGACTGGCCGCCCTTGAACTGCTCAACCGTCAGTTCGCCGGAAAAGCCTTCGACATGCTCGCGCATGTACGCCTGCATGGCGCCGAGATCGAACTTCTGTCGCTCCGACACCGGGCGCGTGCCCATGAACTCTTCGAACATCTTGTCTCCTTTGCGAAAACGCGCGAAATGGTGGTGAATCCTTTTCGCCAGATTCTACAACAGAAAAGAGTACGGTCGTGCGATTTCGTTCTTCAGGCATCTGCCGGCAAGTCAGAGGCCGCGCGACTTGCGGTACTGGTCGAGCAGGACTTCCATCGTGGTATGGCGCGATTCCCCCTGCAGCTCCGACACCGGCGAGTAGTTCACGATGCGCACCACCCAGTCCGCGTGGGCGTCGCCGACGTCGATCGCGTTGATGCAGCCGGCGGTCTGCGCGAGGTTGCCGAGGAACAGGCGCTGGTTGGTCAGCGCGTAGGACAGGATGGCGCGGTTCACGCCGCCATGCAGCACGAGCAGCACCGTGTCCCAGGACTTGTCTTCGCGCAGCCGGTCGATGCAGGGATGGACGCGGTCCATCAGCTGGCCAATGGTTTCGCCGCCAAGGAATTGCCGGTGTTCCGGCACCAGGCCGTCGAAGGCGCCGACGAAGGCTTCCTTCAGGCTCTCGTCCGGGATCGCGGAGAGCTTGCCGCCGCGCAGCTCTTCCAGCTCGCTCCAGCGTTCGAGCGAAATATGCTGGCCGGTTTCGGCGAGCACGCGGGTCGCCGTTTCCACGGTACGCGGCAGGCCGGACACGATCACCCGGTCGAAACGCAGGCCGGCCTCGGCGAATACCTTGCCGGCGGCCGTGGCCTGGACGCGGCCGAGTTCATTGAGCGGGACCTGTTCCGGCAGGAAAGGTTTTCCCTGCTCGTCGAAATAGGTAACGCTGCCGTGGCGCATCAGGTAGATGCGCCGTCTCTTCTGTGCAGTCATTTGTAACGGGGCTTTCTTTTTTCCAGAAACGCGGAAATGCCTTCCTGCGCGTCGCGATGATGCAGGCTTTCCACGAAATGCCGTTTTTCCGACTCGAAGTGCTGGGCCAGCGTGTTGACCTGCGCCTCGTGGGTAAGCGACTTGATGCGTTCGACCGAGTTGGGCGACAGGGCGGCGAGGGCTTCGGCCCATTCCAGGGCCGCGGCGAGTACGGAGCCATCGGCGACGAGTTTGTTGACGACGCCAAGTTCATGCAGGCGCTGCGCCGGCACCGGCTTGCCTTCGAGCAGGACTTCCGCTGCAAGCTGCTTCGGCAGCGCTTGTGTGAGCAACCACGATGCGCCGCCGTCCGGCGTGAGTCCGACCTTGACGTAGGACATCGCAAACTTTGCGGAGGTGCCGGCGACGATCAGGTCGCAGGCAAGCGCGAGCGAGAAGCCGGCGCCGGCGGCGACATCCTCGACGGCGGCGATCACCGGCTTCGGGCAATCGCGGATCGCCTCTATCCAGCCATGCAGGTTGTCGATCGATTCCGCCTGCACCGACGGATCCTTGCTGCGGTTTTCCAGCAGCCGGTGCAGGTTGCCGCCGGAGCAGAACACCTGGTCGGCGCCGGTCAGCACGACGGCGCGCACGGTATCGTCGCGCTCGGCGGTGGACAGGGTTTCGATGGCGGCGGCATACATGTCGGGATGCAGCGCGTTTTTCGCGCCGGGGTTGGACATGGTCAGGATCAGCGTCGCGTCTTCGCGGGATGCTTTCAGTTCGGCGGACATGGCAGGTGTCGGAGTTGGTGTCGGTCAGCCGCTATTATTGCCGAAATGTGTCGCCGCCGTGGATTCCCGCTGTACGGCGGCGGGAGGCGGCCTGCAGGGCGTCGCGCGCTGCGGTAAGCTTGAGACCCGGCAAGACATGACAAACCAAGGAGACGATATGCTGAAACTGTGTGGATTCGCAGGAAGCAACTACTACAACAAGGTCAAGTTCGCGTTGCTCGAGAAGGAGGTTCCCTTCGAGGAGGAACTGGTCTGGGCGGACAAGACGCCGGAGATGCTGGCGCGTTCGCCGCTCGGCAAGGTGCCGTTCATCGAAACCGAGCATGGCAGCCTGTGCGAGTCGCAGGTGATCATGGAATACATCGAGCATGCCTACCCGCAGAAGCCGCTGCTCCCCGCCGATCCGTTCGCCGCCGCAAAGGTGCGCGAACTGGTCACCTTCATGGAGCTGCATCTCGAACTCGTCGCGCGCGAGCTCTATGCGGAGGCGTTCTTCGGCGGGAAGGTGTCGGACGAAATGAAGGCGCGCACCCAGAAACTGCTGACGCGGAACGCGAAGGCCTTCGGCAAGCTGGCGAAGTTCGCCCCGTTCATTGCGGGCGAGGAATTCACGATGGCCGACTGCGCCGCGCTGGTCCACCTGCCGCTGGTCGGCATCGCATCGAAGAAGATTTTCGGCGAGGATGTGCTGGCCGGGCTGCCGGTGCGCGATTACACGAAGATGCTCGGCGAGCGGCCGGCGGCGCAGAAGGTGAATGCCGATCGCAAGGCCAATGAGGTGCTGATGATGCAGCGTGCGAAGTAGGCTTCGTGCCCGGGGCGCCGCTTCCTCGCCGCGCCGTTGCTGCGCGGCGAAGCGCAGTCTTTAATCAAGAAACTGCTCAGAGCGTCGCCAGCCTTTGGAGCGCAAGCCGCAGCGTGTCGTCCTTCTTTGCATAGCAGAAGCGCACGATGCCCGACTCCCTGGGGCGGTTGTAGAACGCGGAAACCGGGATGGCGGCGACGCCGATTTCGGCGGTCAGCCACTTCGCGAATTCGGCTTCCGGCATGGATGAAATTGCCGAATAGTCGACGCACTGGAAGTAGGTGCCATCCGACGGCAGGAGCCTGAAGCGGGTGGCGGCGAGCCCGGCGCGGAACAGGTCGCGCTTGCGCTGGTAAAAGGCCGGCAGGTCGAGATACGGGGCGGGATCGGCCATGTAACGGGCAATGCCATGCTGCACCGGCGTGTTGACGGTGAAGACGTTGAACTGGTGCACCTTGCGGAACTCCGCCATCAGGGGCGCCGGCGCGGCGACATAGCCGATCTTCCAGCCGGTGACATGGTAGGTCTTGCCGAAGCTGGAAATCACGAAGGCGCGCACTGCCAGTTCCGGGTGGCGGCACACCGATTCATGACGCGCGCCGTCATACACCATGTGTTCATAGACCTCGTCGGAGACGATCAGGATGTCCGTGCCGCGCACGATGTCGGCGAGCGCCCGCAGGTCGGGCTCGCGCAACACCGAGCCGGTAGGATTGTGCGGCGAATTGAGCATGATGAGGCGGGTTGCCGGACTCACTGCGTCGGCAAGCTTTTGCCACGGGACGGAATATCCGTCGGGCCCGACTTCCATCTGCACGAAAACCGGCTTGCCGCCGGCCAGTTCGATCGCCGGCACGTAGCTGTCGTAAGCGGGTTCGATGATGATCACCTCGTCACCCGGATGCACGCAGCACAGGATCGCGGTCAGGATGCCCTGCGTCGCGCCGGCGGTGACGGTGATCTCGGAAGCGGCGTCGTACGCATGGCCGTAGAGCCCCGCGATCTTCGCGGCGATTGCCTCGCGCAACGCCGGCACGCCGGTCATCGGCGGATACTGGTTGAAACCGGACTTCATTGCACCGGTCACCGCATCGACCAGCGCCGGATCGCAGTCGAAATCCGGGAAGCCCTGGCCGAGGTTGACCGCGCCTTTTTCCGCGGCGAGCGCCGACATCACGGTAAAGATGGTGGTGCCGACATTCGGCAGGCGCGACTGCAAGGCGGCAACGGCGGCGGTCGCAAGGGCAGGGGAGGCGGTGCTGTTCATGCGCAATGGAATCAAGGTAAAAAAGGCATTTTAACCAAGCTGGGCTGCGGCTTGCCATTTGTCCGGCGGCGCGATCCGGAACAGCCCGTCGCGCGCGGTTTTCCTTGCCAGTTTCAGCAAGGCCTTGTCCTTGGTGATCAGTACGGCTGCATCCGCGTCGCGCGCAAGTTCCAGGAATTTCTGGTCGTCGGGGTCGCTGCAGAGCGGCAAGCGCACTCCGGCGCGCGGACGCAGGCGGTCCGGTTCGATGCAGGCGATCAGCGCGTCGAATTCGGCGGCGGCCCGCGGCCGCGATTCGGCGTCGAGCGGCAGATGCGGGTACTCGAGCACTTTCAGCCACTCGGTACGGCAGTCCGCGCGCGTGACCGCCTGCACGCGTCCTTCCTGCAGCGCGCCGAGCAGCGCCGCCCAGCGCGCGTCGCGGAATACGAACAGGTCCAGGCAGACGTTCGTGTCGATTACAATGCGCGTCGGTATTATTGCCGCCATTCTTCTTTCCAGTGAACCCGTTTCTGACATGCTGATTGTCTTATCGCCCGCAAAAACGCTCGACTATGACACACCTGCCACCACCGAGGAGCAGACGCTGCCCGATTTTATCGAACATGCGGCGGAACTGGTGGATATCCTGAAGACGCTGTCGCCGGCCGAGGTGGCGGGACTGATGGGGATTTCCGATGCGCTGGCGGTGCTGAACGTCACCCGCTACGCCGGGTGGTCGCGCCGCTTTACGAAGAAGAATGCCAAACAGGCGATTCTTGCATTCAACGGCGACGTGTACGAGGGGCTGGACGCACCTTCGCTCAATCCGAAACAGTTGGCGTACGCGCAGGCGCATGTCCGCATCCTGTCCGGGCTGTACGGGGTGCTGCGTCCGCTCGACCTGATGCAGCCCTATCGCCTGGAAATGGGAACCCGGCTCGCGAACGCGCGCGGCAAGGACCTATATGCGTTCTGGGGAAATCTCGTGTCGGAGTCCCTCAACAAGGCCCTGGCCGCGCACAAGACGAGGGTGCTGGTCAACCTCGCGTCCGAGGAATATTTCAAGGCCGTGAAGCCGCAGCAACTCGATGCGGAGGTGATCACGCCGGTATTCGAGGACTGGAAGGGCGGCAGGTACAAAGTGATTTCTTTCTATGCAAAGCGCGCGCGCGGACTGATGGCGCGCTATGCGGCGGTCAAGGGAATCACCCGGCCCGAAAAGCTCAAGGCATTCGACATCGACGGCTATGCGCTGGATGACAAGGCTTCCGACGACAGGACCTGGGTGTTCCGGCGCCGGGCGGACGCCTGAGCGGGCGAAAATAAAAAAAGCCTCCGTACGGAGGCTTTTTCATGTTGCCTGGATTACCAGATTTTCCACCACGGCGCGCTGACCTGAGGCCCGCCGCGGAAATACACGCTATTGGGGAAAGTCGCCTTCAGCACGCGCTCGGCATCGTTGCGCAGGTCAGTCATGCCCATCGCATCATAGGACTTGACCAGCAGGTACAAGGCTTCCTCGATCGCCGGCGCGTCGCGGTATTCCGACACCGCGATCTGGGCGCGGTTGGCGGCCGCCACATAGGCGCCGCGGCGATAGTAGTAGTTGGCGACATGCACCTCGTACTGCGCGAGGGCGTTCACCAGGTATTTCATGCGGTCGACTGCGTCCTTCGCGTACACGCTGTTCGGGAAACGCTCGACCAGCTGCTTGAACGAATCGAAGGCGTCGCGCGCCGCCTTCGGATCGCGTTCGCTCGGGTCCTGCCTGAAAATGAAGTCAAGGAAGCTGAGCTTGTCGTTGAAGTTGATCAGGCCGCGCAGGTAGTACATGTAGTCGACGTTCGGGTGGTTCGGATGCAGCTTGATGAAGCGTTCCACCGCCGCCAGCGCCTCCGGCGCCTCGCCCTGGCGATAATGTGCATAGGCAATTTCCATCTGTGCCTGCTGCGCATAGGTGCCGAAGGGGTAGCGCGATTCGAGCTTTTCGAAATACTCGACCGCCTTGTCGTAGCCGCCTGCCGACAATTCCTCGCGTGCCTCCGAGTATAATCTGGCCGCTGACCAATCCTTGGTTTCATCGACCTTCTCGGGGAACAGGCCGCACCCGGACAGGGACAAAGCCAGGGCAAGGGCAGCCAATTTCAACGAACTTTTATGCATGACGTTTGCGGGACCACATCGGACAAGGCCACGATTATAGCCGATGGTGCATTACCGCAGCGATACGGATGACCCCGATTTTGACGAACAACCTGCCTGACACCGACATCGACGACGGCGACGAAGACGCGGCTTCCACGCCCGCTTCATCGGCCATCGAACTGAAACTGACCCCGGAATTCTGCGGCGTGCGCCTCGACAAGGCCTTGTCCCAGCTGTTGACCGAATACTCTCGCAGCCGCATCCAGCAGTGGATCGACGCCGGCCATGTGCTGGTCGACGGCCAGGCGGCGCGCGGCAAAACGCCGATGCTGGGCGACGAAACCATCGTCATCGAGCCGCAGGAGGCGCCCGAGGAGCAGCCTTACCAGCCCGAGCCGCTGCCGCTGGCGATCGTGCACGAAGACAAGGCGATCCTGGTGATCGACAAGCCCGCCGGGCTGGTCGTGCATCCCGCCGCCGGCAACTGGAGCGGGACGCTGCTCAACGGCCTGCTGCATCACCAGCCGGCGCTGGCCGGCGTGCCGCGCGCCGGCATCGTGCACCGCCTGGACAAGGATACCAGCGGCTTGATGGTAGTCGCGAAATCCCTGCAGGCGCAGACCGACCTGGTGCGCCAGTTGCAGGCGCGCAGCGTGAAACGCGAATACCTGGCGCTGGTATGGGGCCAGCCGCAACTGACCGGCAGGGTGGACGCGGCGATCGGCCGCCATCCGCGCGACCGCATCAAGATGGCGGTGTCGCAGCATGAGAGCGCGAAACCGGCGGTAACCCATTACCAGCGGATCGCGACCGGCGCCATCGACGGGCGCCCGGTGAGCCTGATGCGCTGCCAGCTCGAGACCGGCCGCACCCACCAGATCCGGGTGCACCTGCAGTCGATCGGCTTTGGGCTGGTCGGCGATCCGTTGTACGGCAAGCCGCACCTCGCATCGGTGTTTCCGCGCCAGGCGCTGCATGCGTTCCGCCTCGGTCTCGTGCATCCTGTGTCGGGCAAGGATCTGGAATGGAATGCGCCGCTGCCGGCGGATTTTTCCGGCTTGCTGGCGCAGGCGGGCATGTCCGGCGTCACGATTGACTAGGACAACCGCGATGGAACTCATCCTGCCGGACTGGACAGGCGCGCCGCCCAATATCGGCGCGTTTTGCACGACGCGTTCCGGCGGCTGCAGCACCGGGCCGTATGACGACGGCGCCGGCGGCGGCGGCTTGAATCTCGGCGTGCACGTGGGCGACGACGCGGACGCGGTGGCCCGCAACCGGGCGCTGCTGCGCGGCCTGCTGCCGCAAGAACCGGCGTGGCTGTCGCAGGTGCACGGCAGCACGGTGGCGGATGCCGGTACGGTGAGCGGGGCCCCGCGGGCGGACGCCTGCATCGCGACGACGAGCGGCGCGGTATGCGTGATACAGACGGCGGATTGCCTGCCGGTGTTGTTCTGCGACGCCGGCGGCGCGGTTGTAGGCGCGGCGCATGCAGGCTGGCGCGGCTTGGCCGGCGGCGTACTGGAAAATACGGTGCGGCGCATGCGCGACACCGGCGCTTCGCGCATCCTGGCCTGGCTCGGGCCGGCAATCGGACCGCAGTGCTTCGAAGTCGGGCAGGATGTGTTCGACGCATTCGTGGCGTGCGACCGCGCCGCCGCAACCGCTTTCGTTCCACAGTCGGGGCACGCCGGCAAATACCTCGCGGATATTTACGCGCTTGCGCGCCTCGCGCTGCAACGCGCCGGGGTCGAACAGGTGAGTGGCGGCGGGTTGTGCACCGTCACCGACAAACGCCGTTTCTACTCCTATCGCCGGGACCGGGTGACCGGACGCATGGCCTCGTTGATCTGGCTCAAATAGGCACGGTCCCCGATCGGCGATGATGCCGATAGTCAATCTTCCGAAGCTTTACGTTCAGCGTCCGATGCATTCGCTTCGTCCAGTGCCGCATGCGCGCGTCGCAATTTTTCCGCTTCCACGCGGTTGCGCTTGCGTTGCGGCGTTCCCATCACGTATAAAATGATAACAAGGGGGAGGACGCCATACAGCAGGAAGGTCATCACACCGGCAACTACTGTGTCTTCGGTGATCGACATCATCAGAATCACGTAAATCCATGCGATGGCGACGATATACATAGCAGTCTCGAATTCAGTTTCAACCCGTAACCTTACGCCAAAATAGAGAAGCAAGCATGAATATGTTCCAGCCTCAAGCCGGCACCGGCAGCACGTGGATGAACCAGTTCGTCGACCCCAATGCATGGCAGGCATGGCTTAAGCCGCCGGCGCTCGACACCAAGCCGCTCACCAACACCATCAAGGAATTCGGCGCGACCGTCGACCCGTCGACGCTTGCGAAGCTGCAGAGCGACTACATGCAGCAGCTGACCAGCCTGTGGCAGGAAGTACTGGGGGCGAAGACGCCGGCGATCAGCGACAAGCGCTTCGCCGCGCCGGAATGGCATTCGAATCCCCTGCATGCATTCCATGCGGCAGCCTATCTGCTCAATGCGCGCTTCCTGATGTCGATGGCGGACGCGGTGGAGGCGTCACCGCGCGCCAAGCAGAAGATCCGATTCGCGGTCCAGCAGATGGTCGACGCGATGTCGCCCGCCAATTTCCTTGTCTCCAATCCCGAAGCGCTGCAGAAGATTGTCGAGACCAAGGGCGAGAGCCTGACCAAGGGGATCGCCCACATGCTGGAAGACATGCAGAAGGGCCATATCTCGCAGACCGACGAATCGGCGTTCGAGGTCGGCCGCAACGTCGCCACCTCCGAAGGCGCGGTGGTGTTCGAGAACGAGCTGTTCCAGCTGATCCAGTACAAGCCGCTGACCGCAAAGGTCTACCAGCGGCCGCTGCTGCTGGTGCCGCCCTGCATCAACAAGTACTACATCCTGGACCTGCAGCCGGAAAACTCGCTGGTGCGCTATGCCGTCGAGCAGGGCCACACCGTGTTCCTGGTTTCCTGGTGCAACCCGGATGCATCGCTCGGGCATCTCACCTGGGATGATTACATCCTGAACGGCGCGATCAAGGCGATCAACGTGGTGCAGGAAATCTCCGGGGAGGAACAGATCAATGCGCTCGGTTTCTGTGTCGGCGGCACCATCATCGCCGCCGCGCTCGCGCTGCTTTACGGCCGCGGCGAGAACCCGGTGGCGGGCCTGACCCTGCTGACGACGCTGATCGACTTTTCGGACACCGGCGTGATTGACGTCTTCATCGACGAAGCGCAGGTCGCCATGCGCGAGCAGGCGATCGGCAAGGGCGGCCTGATGCCCGGCCGCGATTTCGCGTCGACATTCTCGAGCCTGCGTCCGAACGACCTGGTCTGGAACTACGTGAAGTCGAATTACCTGAAGGGCGAGGAACCGCCGCCGTTCGATCTGCTGTACTGGAACTCCGACAGCACCAACCTGCCGGGCCCGATGTTCTGCTACTACCTGCGCAACATGTACCTGGAGAACAACCTGCGGGTCCCGGGCAAGCTGAAAGTCGGCGGCGAAAAGATCGACCTGTCGAAGATCGACGCGCCGGTATTCATCTATGGCTCGCGCGAAGACCACATCGTTCCGTGGAATGCCGCGTTCGAGTCGATCAAGCTGCTCAATCCGAAGAAGCGCAACCGCAACCGCTTCGTGCTCGGCGCATCCGGCCACATTGCCGGCGTCATCAACCCCCCGGCGAAGAAGAAGCGCAGCTACTGGACCAACGACAAGCCGGCTACGACCCCACAGGAATGGATGGGCGGCGCGAAGGAGCAGCCGGGCAGCTGGTGGCCGGAATGGGCGGACTTCCTCAAGGCCAACGCGGGCAAGCAGGTGGCCGCACCGAAGAAGTACGGCAATGCGAAGTACAAGCCGGTCGAACCCGCGCCGGGACGCTATGTGAAGGTGAAGGCGGAGTAAGTTCCATGCAAGGGCCGGCACGTAGAATGCGCTGCCGGCTTGCTGCTCAGCAAGAGAAAAACAGCGGTGCAGGCTTGCTGTTGTTTTTGCAATCAACCGCCAACTCCAGCGTTTTTTGCTGAACTGCATCGCAAAAGGCCTATTAAAAACGTTGGAAATATTGCGTAGATCTTTGTTTTCTCGCACTATAATGAAAACAAAAGGGGGGCGAACGCGCGTTCGCTTTTTTTACGAAACGGCTCACTGCGTTGCGACGCAATCACTGGAAATTCGATGAATAGTGCAAAAAAGATGTCCGAGCGCTTGATCAAGAAGTATCCGAACCGCCGCCTTTACGACACGCAAACCAGCTCTTACATCACCTTGTCCGATGTAAAGCAGCTCGTGCTCGACAATGAGGAGTTCACCGTCGTCGATGCCAAGTCCGATGAAGACCTGACGCGCAGCATCCTGCTGCAGATCATCCTGGAGGAGGAGGCGAACGGCACGCCGATGTTTTCCAGCGGCGCGCTGTCGCAGATCATCCGCTACTACGGTCACGCGATGCAGGGCATGATGGGCTCCTACCTGGAAAAGAATATCCAGGCCTTCATCGAGATCCAGAACAAGCTGGCGGAAAGCTCCAAGGGTTTCTACGAAGGCAAGCCGTTCAGCCAGGAGATGTGGACGCAGTTCATGAACGTGCAGGGGCCGATGATGCAGGGCATGATGAGCAACTACATCGAGCAGAGCAAGAACCTGTTCATGCAGATGCAGGAGCAGATGCAGAACCAGACCAAGAACATGTTCGGCACCTTTCCGTTCCCCGGTAACGACAAGAACAAGAAATAAGGCGGTGCCATAACGTCAACCCCGTGTCGCACCCGTGTCCCGGCATGCCGGGAGGCAGGCCAAGGAGAGGTACAATAGCGGATTCGCTCTTGTACCTCTTTTTTTATGTCCCAGGATTCCCAAAGCCCCAAAGTTGGTTTCGTTTCGCTCGGCTGCCCCAAGGCCCTTGTCGACTCGGAACAGATCATCACCCAGCTGCGCGCCGAAGGTTACGAGACCGCCAAGTCGTATGACGGCGCCGATCTCGTGATCGTCAATACCTGCGGCTTCATCGACGCCGCCGTGCAGGAATCGCTGGATGCGATCGGCGAGGCGTTGCAGGAAAACGGCAAGGTGATCGTCACCGGCTGCCTCGGCGCGAAGAAGGATGCCGCCGGCAACGACCTCATCCACAACGTGCACCCGAAAGTGCTCGCGGTGACCGGCCCCCATGCGGTCGGCGAGGTGATGGCCGCGGTGCACACGCACCTGCCCAAGCCGCACGACCCGTTCACCGACCTGGTGCCGCCGCAGGGCGTCAAGCTCACGCCGAAGCACTATGCCTACCTGAAGATTTCCGAGGGCTGCAACCATCGCTGCAGCTTCTGCATCATCCCGTCCATGCGCGGCGACCTGGTGTCGCGCCCGATCGCCGACGTGATGCTGGAGGCGGAAAACCTGTTCAAGGCCGGGGTGAAGGAATTGCTCGTCATTTCGCAGGACACCAGCGCCTACGGCGTCGACGTCAAGTTCCGCACCGGCTTCTGGAACGGCAAGCCGGTCAAGACCCACATGACGCAACTCGTGACCGCGCTCGGCGAAGTCGCGGCGCAGTACGGCGCCTGGGTGCGCCTGCACTACGTCTATCCTTACCCGCATGTGGACGAGATCATTCCGCTGATGGCGCAGGGCCGGGTGCTGCCGTACCTCGACGTGCCGCTGCAGCACGCGCATCCGGACGTGCTCAAGCGCATGAAGCGCCCGGCCAACGGCGAAAAGAACATCGAACGCATCCAGGCGTGGCGCAAGATGTGCCCGGACATCACCGTCCGCTCGTCCTTCATCGCCGGCTTCCCCGGCGAGACGGAACAGGAGTTCCAGTACCTGCTCGACTTCCTGAAGGAAGCCGAGATCGACCGCCTCGGCTGCTTCTCCTATTCGCCGGTGGAGGGCGCCAGCGCCAATGAATTGCCCGATCCGGTGCCGGAAGAGCTGCGCGAAGAACGCCGCGCGCGGGTGATGGCGCTGCAGGAGGAAATCTCGAAGAAGCGCCTGCAGGCCAAGGTCGGCAAGACGATCCGCGTGCTGCTCGACGAAGTGTCGACCAGCGGCGGCGTCGGCCGGTCCGCCGCGGATGCGCCGGAGATCGACGGCGTGGTCTATGTGAAGCCGCCGTACGAACCGCACCGCAAGCTGAAGGTTGGCGAATTCGTCGACGTGAAGGTTACGGCCGCCGACGCGCACGACCTGTGGGCGGAAGCATAAATGGTGCGCGCGGCCGGTTGGATCCTGGCGTGCGCGTGCGCGCTGTTTTCCGCGCCGGGCATCGCTGCCTCGCCTTTTGATGCGCCGGCGGTATTGCGCGGCACGCTGGGCAGCGAGCAGGTGCAGTTGAACCTGCGCCCGAAGACGGATGCCGAGGAAGGCTTCGAGGGCGAGTATTTCGTGTTCGGGCAGTCGAACAAGATCCTGGTGGCCGGCGAGGTCGAGGGCGACGACGTGTTCTTCGAAGAATCCGAGAACGGCAGCGACGTGTCCGGCCAGTGGACCGGCAGGCTGGCGGGCGACAAGCTCAGCGGCGAGTGGCAGTCGGCCGACGGCAAGGCCAGCAAACCCTTCCAGCTCCGTTTCCTGGAGCAGGCCGGCAAGCACCGGCAGTAATGTTGCGGAGACAGCGTGACTGATCGCAAGGCATTCCAAACTTCCCTGATCCATTCCGACTACACGCCCCCGGAGGGCTTCGGCGCATTCCCGGTGCCGGTGCACCGTGCGTCCACGGTGCTGTTCAAGGACGTCGCCGCGCTGCGCTCGCGCGACTGGCGCGACAAGCAGGCGTACACCTACGGCCTGCATGGGACGCCGACCAGCTTCACGCTCGAGGCGCGGCTGGCCGAGATCGAGGGCGGCACCGACTGCCTGCTCGCGCCGAGCGGGCTGGCGGCGATCGCGATGGTCAACTTCGGGCTGCTGAAGACCGGCGATGACTTGCTGATTCCGGAAAACGTGTACAACCCGAACCGGGAACTCGGACACTGGCTGGCGCAGGACTTCGGCGTGACCACGCGCTTCTATGACCCGCTGGTCGGCGAAGGCATCGCGGAACTGATCCGGCCGAACACGAAGCTGGTGTGGACCGAGACGCCCGGCTCGGTGTCGATGGAAGTGCCGGACATTCCGGCGATCTGCAAGGCAGTGCGCGCACGGCGCGTGGCCGGGCAGGATATTCTCGTCGCGCTGGACAACACCTGGTCCGCCGGCATCGCGTTCCGTGCATTCGAGCACGGCGTCGATATCGTGATGCAGGCGCTGACCAAATACCAGTCGGGCGGATCGGACGTGCTGATGGGCGCGGTGATCACGCGCGACAAGGCGCTGATCCAGAGGCTCGGCATGGCGCATATGCGCCTCGGGTTCGGCGTGAGCATGGACGATGCCTACCTCGTGCTGCGCGGCCTGCCGTCGATGAAGCTGCGCTTCGACGCCCATGATGCCGGCGCGCGCAAGGTTGCGGCATGGCTCAAGTCGCGGCCGGAGATCGCGCGGGTGCTGCATCCGGCATTCGAGGATTGCCCGGGACACGCGACCTGGAAACGCGACTTTACCGGGGCCGGCGGCCTGTTTTCCGTGGTGTTCGACGAGCGCTATGCGGAGGCCCAGACCGACCGCTTCGTCGACAGCCTGAAGCTGTTCAAGATCGGCTTCAGCTGGGGCGGCGCATACAGCCTGTGCGTGCCTTACCGGATCCAGGGCATGCGCCGCAACTGGCAGGGGAAGGGGCAGCTGGTGCGCTTCAACATCGGGCTGGAAGATCCGGCGGACCTGATTGCGGACATCGAGCAGGCATTCAGCGTGCTCGGGTAATCAGTCGCATTTCGATTTTCGACTTATGGCTGCAGGCCGGCGCCTTCATGGCGCTTTCCTTTCGCCGTCATTCCCGCGCAGGCGGGAATCCAGAGTGAGATCGAACAGTAGATTCAGCATGGATTCCCGCCTCCGCGGGAATGACGGGGCCGGAATGGGCGAGTCAAGCAGAAGCGCCCGCGTGCAAGCGCAAGGAGAAAACCGCGACTCGCCGAACGGCTACTCCGGCATCGCCTTGTTGTCGGACAAGTCGAGCAGCCCCTTGACCAGACGGTAGGCTTTCCAGACCCAGGCGCCCATCCAGATCAGCCAGGCCAGCGGGATGCCGATCACGGTCATGAAAAGGATGCCGCCAATCACCATCCAGAAGAAATACCACCAGAAGGAGCGGATCTGCCAGCGGTGGTGGCTGTAGACGAAGGTGCCGATGGTGTCGTCGCGCTTGACGTAATTGATGATCAGCGGCAGCCAGGAAAACATGCCCAGCGAAAACAGGAAGCTCGCGCCGTGGAAAATGTAGAGCCACCAGGCGAGGTTCTTGGATGACTGCAGTTTCTGGTCGAAAACGAGTTCCTGGGCCATTCCGCCTCCCTAGTTTGTCAGGACAGTATCGGTAAGATGCCGTCCAGCCCGACAAAATTCAATGCCACATGTGCCTGTTGCCGCACGACAGGTTTGGCGCGGAACGCGACCGACAGCCCGGAGATGCCCATCATCTTCAGGTCGTTCGCGCCGTCGCCCATCACGATCGCCTGGCGCGGCGAAATCCCGAGTTCCGCACATACCCGTTCCACAGTCGCCTTTTTCTCCTCGGCATCGACGACCACGCCGGAAACACGCCCGGTCAGCTTGCCGTCCACGATTTCCAGAACGTTGGAGTGGGTGTAGTCGAGCCCGAGGCGGGTCTTCATGCGGTCGGTGAAATAGGTGAAACCGCCGGAGACCAGCAGGGTCTTCAGGCCGGCTGCCTTCACCGTTGCCAGCATCCGCTCGGCGCCGGTAGACAGCTTCAGGCGCTCGTCATAGACGCGCTGCAGCGCCGCCGCATCCAGCCCCTTGAGGAGGGCGACGCGCCGGGCCAGGCTTTCGCGGAATTCGATTTCGCCGCGCATCGCAGCTTCGGTGATTTCCGCGACCTGCGGTTTCAAGCCCTGCATGTCGGCGATTTCGTCGATGCATTCGATGGTGATCAGCGTCGAGTCCATGTCCATTGCGACCAGCCTGAAATCGGCCAGCCTGCGTTCGCCGTCGGCGAAGGCGTAGTCCAGCTGCGCGGCAAGGCATTCGGCGTCGATCCGCGTGCGCAGCGCGTCGTCGGCCTGCACGCCTTCGCAACGGAACGCATTCGGCGAAAGGGGGACGACGCGCTGCGCTTGCGCCAGCGCGGCGATGCGGTCGATGTCGGAGCGGTTGGCCGAAAGGCCTTGCAGGATCAGGTTCATGTCGTGCTGCGGGTGCAGTGCAGGATGGAAAAAAGGTTAGGGAACGAGCGAGCGGATGGTCGACTTCACTTGCGCAACCCGCGCCGCCAGGTCAGGCATGCTCGCGGTGATGCGCAGCTTGTCCTGCCCATGCAGCTTGATATGCCGGTTTTTCTGGATCAGCTCGATGATGCGCATCGCGTCGATCGGCGGATTGGGCTGGAAATGCAGCACCGCCGATTCCGCATGGGCATCGATTTTAACAATCCCGACCGGGATTGCGGCGATCCGCAGGCGGTGCGTTTCGATCAATGCCCTGGCCGCGTCCGGCATCTTGCCGAAGCGGTCGATCAGTTCTTCCTGCAGGTCGTCGATCGCCGCCTGGGCGTTGCAGTTGGCCAGCCGCTTGTACAGCGACAGCCGCTCGTGCACGTCGCCGCAGTAATCCTGGGGCAGCAGGGCGGGGACATGCAGGTTGATCTCGGTGGTGGTCGACAGCGGCGCGGCGAGGTCCGGCTCCTTGCCGTTCTTGAGCGAGCGCACCGCTTCGTTGAGCATGTCGGAATACAGCTGGAAGCCGATTTCCTGCATCTCGCCGGACTGGTTCTCGCCCAGCACTTCGCCGGCGCCGCGGATTTCCAGGTCGTGCATCGCGAGGTAGAAGCCGCTGCCCAGTTCCTCCATCTGCTGGATCGCTTCCAGCCGGCGCTGCGCCTGCTTGGACAGGCCGTGCACGTCGTTTACCAGCAGATAGGCATAGGCCTGGTGGTGCGAGCGGCCGACGCGGCCGCGCAACTGGTGCAGCTGCGCCAGCCCGAACTTGTCGGCGCGGTGCATGATGATGGTGTTCGCCGTCGGCACGTCGATGCCGGTTTCGATGATGGTCGTGCACAGCAGGATGTTGTAGCGCTGCGCAACGAAGTCGCGCATCACCTTTTCCAGCTCGCGCTCGTGCATCTGGCCGTGCGCGACCGCAATGCGCGCCTCCGGCAGCAACTCTTCCAGCATCGCCTTGCGGTTTTCGATGGTTTCGACCTCGTTGTGCAGGAAATACACCTGGCCGCCGCGCTTGAGTTCGCGCAGGCAGGCTTCGCGGATCACGCCGGCTTCCTCGCTGCGCACGAAGGTCTTGATCGCGAGGCGTTTCTGCGGCGCGGTCGCGATCACCGAGAAATCGCGCAAGCCTTCCAGCGCCATGCCGAGGGTGCGCGGGATCGGCGTCGCGGTCAGCGTCAGCACGTCGACCTCGGCGCGCAGGGCCTTCAGCGCTTCCTTCTGGCGTACGCCGAAGCGGTGCTCCTCGTCGATGATGACCAGCCCGAGCCGGGCGAACTTGACCTCGTTCGACAGCAGCTTGTGGGTGCCGATCACGATGTCGATCGTGCCTTCGGCCAGGCCCTTGATCGCCTGCGTGACTTCCTTTCCGGTGCGGAATCGAGACAGCTCGGCGATCCTTACCGGCCAGTCGGCGAAGCGGTCGGCGAAGGTCTGCGCATGCTGTTCGGCCAGCAGCGTGGTCGGCGCCAGGATCGCGACCTGCTTGCCGCCCATCACCGCGACGAAGGCGGCGCGCAGCGCGACTTCCGTCTTGCCGAAGCCGACGTCGCCGCAAATGAGGCGGTCCATCGGTTTGCCGCCGGTCATGTCGCGGATCACCGCGTTGATCGCCGCACTCTGGTCCGGCGTCTCCTCGAAGCCGAAGCTCTCGGCGAAGGTCTCATAGTCGCGCGCCGAATATTCGAACGCATGGCCCTGGCGGGCGGCGCGGCGCGCATACAGGTTGAGCAGCTCGGCGGCGGTGTCGCGGATCTGCTGTGCCGCCTTTTTCTTGGCCTTTTCCCACTGGCCGGAACCAAGCGTGTGCAGCGGCGCGTCTTCCGGCGACGCACCCGAGTAGCGCGAGATCACATGTAGCTGCGACACCGGCACGTAGAGCTTGGTCTCCTTCGCGTATGCCAGGTGCAGAAACTCGGTTTCGCCTTCGCCCAGGTCCATGCTGACCAGGCCCATGTAGCGGCCGATGCCGTGGTTCACATGCACCACCGGGTCGCCGACCTTCAGTTCCGACAGGTCGCGCACCATGTATTCGACCTGGGTCGCGGCTTCCTGCTTGCGGCGGCCGGCACGGCGGCCGGTGCCGGCGTACAGCTCGGTTTCGGTGATGAAGGCGAGGTCGCCGAGGTCGGACGACAGTTCAAAGCCGGCGTGCAGCGGCGCTACGCCGAGCATCAGCTTCGCCGACGACGTGGCGAAATCGGCGAAGCCGTCGCAGGAGGCCGGCGCCAGGTCGTATTCATTGAAGTACTGCTGCAGCGTTTCGCGCCGGCCGTTGGATTCCGCGCAGATCATCACCCGCTTTCCGGTCTGCAGCAGGTAGGCGCGCAGGTTGGTCAGCGGGTCGTCGGTGCGGCGGTTGACCGCGATGTTCGGCACCGGCGCCGAGATCTCGGACGCGGCGTCGTCCGGCTGGATTACCCAGCGGCCGTGCGGCTTGGCCAGCGTGAAGAAATCCTCGTCGGTCAGGAACAGCCGTTCCGGCGGCAGCAGCGGCCGTTCGCGGTCGGCTTTCAGAAACTTGTAGCGTGACTGGGTATCGCTCCAGAAGCGCCGGATCGCGCCGTCGATGTCGCCGACCAGCGCGAACGCCGCGTCTTGCGGCAGGTACTGGAACAGCGTCGCGGTCTCTTCGAAGAACAGCGGCAGGTAGTACTCGATGCCGGCCGAAGCGATGCCGTTGCCGATGTCCTTGTAGATCACGGATTTCGACGGATCGCCTTCGAATTCCTCACGCCAGCGGCCGCGGAACGCGGTGCGCGCCGCTTCATCCATCGGGAATTCCCGGCCCGGCAGCAGGCGCACCTCGCGCACCGGATACAGCGAACGCTGGGTATCGGCGTCGAAGGTGCGGATCGACTCGATGGTGTCGCCGAACAGGTCGAGCCGGTAAGGCAGGGCCGAGCCCATCGGGAACAGGTCGATCAGGCCGCCGCGCACCGAGTATTCGCCGGGAGACATGACCTGGCCGACGTGCGCATAGCCGGCCAGCGTGAGCTGGGTTTTCAGCTTTGCCTCGTCCAGCGTCTCGCCCTGCTTGAAAAAGAAGGTGTAGGCGGCCAGGAAGGACGGCGGCGCCATGCGCAGCAGCGCCGTGGTTGCGGGCACGATCAGCACGTCGCACTGGCCACTGCCCACTTCATGCAGCGTCGCCAGGCGTTCCGAGACGAGGTCCTGGTGCGGCGAGAACGCGTCGTAGGGCAGGGTTTCCCAGTCCGGCAACAGGTGGCAGCGCAGGGCGCCGTTGTCGTTGCCGCCGAACCAGGGAATTTCCTGCAGCAGGCGCTGCGCGTCGGTCGCGCCGGCAACGACGACCGCCAGCATGCGATGCTGCGATTTCAGTTCGAGCGCGGCCTGCGCCAGCACGTAGGCGTCCGCCGAACCGTGCACAGCGGGGAGGGCGAAACGGTTACCGGGCTTGGGAAGGGACTTTTTTAGATCGAAAGGCATCAACTTGCGACATGCGGCATGTCATTGGCCGGAGGCGACTCTGCGCGGCGGCATGTCACGGACTCCGGCTGTGAGAAAATATAGCGAGATTATAAACTAAGCGCTGCCGCGCCCGTCTCGCCTCGACCGTTCGTCGCCGCGCGGTCCGCTATCGCGGCAGCAGCCCTTCCGATACGATGATTTCACCCCGACACTTCGCCCTGATTCCCGCCGCCGGCGTCGGCGCGCGCATGGGGGCGCAATGCCCGAAGCAATACCTGCCGCTGGCCGGCAAGCCGATGCTGCTGCATGTGCTCGATACCTTCGCTGCCAGCTCCGCCATTGCCCATGTCTACGTCGTCGTGAGCGCCGATGACGGTTATATCGACGACGCGCTTGCCGCCGCCCCGCAGCTTGCCGGGCGGGTGACGGTGCTGCGCGAGGGCGGGCCGACCCGCCATCGCTCGGTGCTGAACGGCCTGCAGGCGATCCGCGCGCAGGCGGCGGACGATGACTGGGTCCTGGTGCACGACGCGGCACGGCCGGGCCTGACGCCGGACCTGGTCGCGCGCCTGATGGCGGCGGTGCGCGACGACCCGGTCGGCGGCCTGCTTGCGCTGCCCGTGGTCGACACGCTCAAGCGCAGCGATGCGGAGGGCCGGGCCGAAGCCACGGTGCCGAGGGAAAGGCTGTGGGCCGCCCAGACGCCGCAGATGTTCCGCTACGCATTGCTGCGGCGCGCGCTGGAACAGGCTGTCGAGGTGACCGATGAAGCCAGCGCGGTGGAAGCGCTCGGCATGCGGCCGAAGCTGGTGGAAGGCGGGCCGCGCAATTTCAAGATCACGCTGGCGCACGACGTCGCGCTGGCAGAACTGTACCTGAAAGGACAAGCATGAGCGTTCCTCCATTCCGCGTCGGGCAAGGCTACGACTGTCATGCGCTGGTCCCGGGCCGCGCGCTGATCGTGGGCGGCGTGAACATTGCGCACCATGCCGGCCTGCTCGGCCATTCCGACGCCGACGTGCTGCTGCACGCGGTTACCGACGCTATCCTCGGCGCGGCCGGCCTGGGCGACATCGGGCGTCATTTTCCCGACACCGATGCGAAGTTCGCCGGCGCCGATTCGCGCGCGCTGCTGCAGGAAGCCGGCAAGCGCGTCGCCGCCGCCGGCTACCTGGTCGGCAATATCGATGCGACCATCATCGCGCAGGCGCCGAAAATGGCGCCGCACATCGCGCAGATGGCCGCAAACATCGCGGCCGAACTCGATCTCGAAGCCGGCCAGGTGAACGTGAAAGCCAAGACCAACGAGCGTCTCGGTTTCCTCGGGCGCGAGGAAGGCATTGCCGCCGAAGCGGTGGCACTGGTCTACAGGCGCTGAATCAGCCGCCGCCGATTCCGTGGATGACGCGGCCGGTGCCCTCGCAGTTCGGGCATTCGCTGCCATCCTTGCTGACGCCGTTACCGCCGCACATCTCGCACAAATCTTCGCCGGTACCGGGCGTGCCCGGCATCGCTTCGTCGCCCGGTTTCAGCTGGCCGGGCTCCTTGCCCGGCGCGCCGGTCGATGGTGTGGTGGGCATGTATCCTCCTCGGAAAGTAAAAACGGCATGGAACTGTCCGGTCCCATGCCGTTCATCGCATCCTCTGCCTTGCGGCATGTGGAAGAGTAGAGTGGCCGCGTTGCGAGAAGTTCAAGCAGCGGTCAGATGCTCATCTCCAGCACTTTCCGGCTGACATCGAGGGTGACGTCGCGCTGCTCGCCCAAGGTCACCATGCGGTGGCTCTCCAGATGTTTCAGGATGGCATCGATATTCTGCGTACCCAGCTTGTAGTCAGTCAGCCGGGTCTTGACGCCCATTTGCTCGAAGAAATCCCGGGTTTTCCGGATCGCCTCGTCAATGCGCTGGTCCTCGCTTCCGTCGGTCAGGTTCCATACGCGCGCGGCGTACTGCAGCAGCTTGGCGCGCTTGCCTTCCTTGCGCACGCTGAGCATGCTCGGCAACACGATCGCCAGCGTCTGCGCATGATCGAGGCCGTACAGCGCGGTCAGCTCATGTCCGACCATGTGCGTTGCCCAGTCCTGCGGCACGCCGGCGCCGATCAGGCCGTTGAGCGCGAGCGTCGCGCACCACATGATGTTGGCGCGGGTGTCGTAGTCGTCCGGATTGGCGAGCACCTTCGGGCCTTCCTCGATCAGCGTCAGCAGCAAGCCTTCGGCGAAGCGGTCCTGCACCGGCGAGTTGACCGGATAGGTCAGGTACTGCTCCATCACATGCGCATACGCATCGACCACGCCGTTACCGACCTGGCGCAGCGGCAGGGTATAAGTCTTGGCCGGGTCCAGGATGGAAAACTTCGGGAACACCAGGTTGCTGGAGAACGGGATTTTCGCCTGCAGCGACTTGCGCGTGACGACCGAGCCGTTGTTCATTTCCGAGCCGGTCGCCGGCAGCGTGAGCACCGTGCCGAAGGGCAGCGCCTGCGTGATGTTGCGGCCGCGCTTTTCCAGGATCTCCCACGGGTCGCCCTCGAAATGGGCCGCGGCCGCGACGAACTTGGTGCCGTCGATCACCGAGCCGCCGCCGACGGCGAGCAGGAAATCGAGGTTTTCCCTGCGCACCAGTTCCACCGCCTGCATCAGGGTTTCGTAGCTCGGGTTCGGCTCGATGCCGGAAAATTCCTTCACCGTACGCCCGGCCAGGCCCGACATCACTTCGTCGAACACGCCGTTGGCCTTGATGCTGCCACCGCCATACAGCACCAGCACGCGGGCGTCCGCGGGCACGGCCTTGGCGAGGTCGGCGATACGGCCCTTGCCGAACAGGATGCGGGTCGGGTTGTAGAAATCGAAATTCAGCATGGTTGTCCCTTTGGCATGATGATCGTCACCGCTGGATTGTATGCCAAGCGCAGAAATCGCGTGCGCGCCGTCCCGGCAGCCGACGGCAAGTCGGCCTGAAGCAGGATGGCCGGCTTGAGGCCGGCGTGATCATGAGCAGGGCATGGTTTATGCGCTGGGCTGGTTGCGGCAGCAGGCGGGCTCAGCCCAGCGCGCCGGTCACCGGGATCGCCACGCGCACACGCAGGCCGCCGCCGTTCTTGTTCGACAGCTTCAGCGTGCCCCGGTGACGCTTGACGATGCGGTCGACGATCGCCAGGCCAAGGCCGGCGCCGTTGGCCTGGCTGCGCGCGGTGTCGAGTCGGGTGAACGGGCGCAGCAGGCGTTCCATTTCCTGGTCGGGCACCCCGCTGCCGTTGTCGGAGATTTCGATGACCGCCTGGCTGCCTTCCGACTTGCAGGAAATATCGATCTCCGTAACCCCGCTGTCCGGCGTCTTGCCGTAACGCCGCGCATTTTCGATCAGGTTGCTGACGAGGCGCTTGAGGTCGGTGGCGTGGCCGAACACGTTGACGTCCGGCGCGATGTCGGCGTGTACACGGACATCGCTCAGCCGTCCGGCTTCCCGCGCACAATCCTTGAGCAGCGACGTCAGGTCCACGCTTGCTCCGTGGCCGTTGTCGCTCGGGCGCGCAAATTCGAGGAACTGCCCGATGATCGCGTCCATCTGCGCCAGGTCGGACTGCATGCCGAGCCGTGCGTCGTCCGGCAACTGCGCCATCTCGACTTCCAGCTGCATGCGCGCCAGCGGCGTGCGCAGGTCATGAGAAATGCCGGCAAGGATCACCGCGCGGTCGGTCTCGACGCGGTCCAGGTCGGCCACCATCTGGTTGAAACTGCGGTTGGCGTCGCGGATTTCGGTCGGTCCGCGCTCCGGCAACGGTTCCGGCCACTTACCCTTGGCAATCGCCTGGGTCGCCGCCGCGATACGGGACAGCGGCTGGTTGATCAGCCGGGAAATGAACACGGCGCCGAGCAGCGACAGGATCAGCGCGGTGGTGCCGAAACCGAGCCACTGGATATTCGTCACGCCTTCGATGCGCTCGCGGTCCAGCCGCAGCCAGTATTCATCGTCCTCGATCTTGAAGCTGACCCAGAAGCCGGCGACATCGTTGACCCGGCTGGCGAACTTGGTGTCCTGACCCAGGCGCGCCTTCACGTTCAACTCGAGCACCTGCATCAGCTCGTTGTCCGGCGGCGGCGCGACGATATCGCTTGCCTCCAGAGGATAAATACGGATGCCTTCGTTGCTCGCGAGGTCGAACAGCAGCTCGCGCCGCAGTTCCGGCGCGGAGTGGGTCAGGGCGGCGCGCGTGATGGTGACGATGGAGATGACCTGTGCCGCCATCTGCTGCGCACGCGGCGTACGCTCCACGATGCGAAAGCTCGCAACCCAGGCCAGGATGCTAGCCGTGATCAGGAATGCGAGCAGGAAGAAGGTCCGCCAGAACAGGCCGCTCTTGAGCCAGCCGAGCCGGTTTCCGAGGAGGGGAATCAAGGTCCGTGATGCCTCAGCGCGGTTGGCCTTCAGGAATGAATACATACCCCAGGCCCCACACCGTCTGGATGTAGATCGGGTTGGAGGGATCGGGCTCGATCAGCTTGCGCAGGCGCGAGATCTGCACGTCCAGGCTGCGGTCGAACACTTCGTATTCGCGTCCGCGCGCCAGTTCCATCAGCTTTTCGCGGGACAGCGGCTGGCGCGCATGACGGGCGAACACCTTGAGCACCGAAAACTCGCCGGTGGTGAGCGAAATCGTCTCGCCGCTCTTCTTCAGCGTGCGGGTGCCGAGGTCGAGGATGAAGTCGCCGAACTGGAAGGTCTGCGGCGTTTCCGACGGCGCGCCGGGAATCTCGTCCGGCCCCTTGCGGCGCAGGACAGCATTGATCCGGGCGACCAGCTCGCGCGGGTTGAAGGGCTTGGGCAGGTAGTCGTCCGCGCCCATTTCCAGGCCGACGATGCGGTCCACGTCCTCGCCCTTGGCGGTCAGCATGATGATCGGCGTCTGGTCGCCGGCGCCGCGCAGGCGGCGGCAGATCGACAGGCCGTCTTCGCCGGGCAGCATCAGGTCCAGCACCAGCAGGTCGTAACGCTCGCGAATCCAGAGCTTGTTCATCGCCTGGGCGTTTTCCGCGGTCACCACGTTGAAGCCCTGTTCGGCGAGGTAACGCCGCAGCAGGTCGCGCAGCCTCTGGTCGTCATCGACCACAAGTATTCTTGCCTGGTGACCGCTCGGGGTCTGGCCGGGAGTATGGGACGGGTTTGTCGTATTCATGGCGCTATGGTAACGTCAGATAATCCTTGATCCATGGCTCTGGCGCAAAGCATTACAAAGTGTTACAAACTTTACCTTAAACTGGTTTAGTGTGCCGGGGCCCGGGCATACACTTCGCTATGGGCGCACCGCAGGCGTAGGCAAAGTCTAGCGCATGCGGGCGGCGACAGCAGGATTTCCCGGCAGGGCACGTGGTTTTTGACTATGCGACTTACACGAATCAGCTTTCTTTTCTTCCTTGCGCTCGGCGCGGCAAATGCCTATGCCGAGCCGGGCGGCCTGGTGCGCGACGCGCGCCGGGATGCGATTCGTGCGTACCATATCCAGGCAGTCAACATGGACCGCAACTTGCCGCGCGACCCGGTCCCGGTCCAGCCGCCGCAGGATGCCCGCCGCCCGGGAATCAGCGTCCCGGAAAGTAGCGGCTATGGTTCGTCGGGCGACAGCCAGTCCAACTCCACGCAGCAGGCGGAAAACATGCGCCGCCAGGGCCGCATGACGCCGGAAGAGCGGCGCGCGCTGCGCCGCCAGATCGACGAAGCCGGCCACGATATTTACACACCCAAGCGCTGAACTTGAAAACCGGCCGCGGTCCTGGTATCCGCGGCCGCGCTGTTATCGGCGCATGTGCTCTGCTGGAATGTAATGTGCACGGCGTTCCTGCCGGACTCAAGTATCAGCCCGGGCGTGCAGGTCCTTTCTTCCTGGCGGCGATCGCCGCCGTCAGTTTCCCGAGTTGCTTGTACAGCGCGCCGATGCGCCGGTCCCATGCCGACACCGCACGATACTGCCGCAGCACGGTGGCGGTATCGCCGCGCGCGATCGGGCCGGTCAGCGCATCGGCTGTGCCGAGACGGAACACGTTGTCGACCGCGCCCCTGACCAGCGGTTCCATCAACTGCAGCGCGGTGTCCCGCGGCACGCCGGATTTTTCATATGCTTGCATCGCAACGTCGAGCAGCGTGACCAGGTAGTTCGACGCGAACACCGCCGCCGAGTGGTAGAGGGTCTTGAATTCCGCGTCGATCGGCACCACGCGCGCGCCGATCGCGGCAAAGGCGCTGCTCAGCTGCGCGACCGCTGCCGGCTGGCCTTCGATGCCGCACCAGGTGCCGGCAAAGCCGTCGGCAGACTGGGCGGGCGACGCGAAACTCCTGATTGGATGGACACTTGCGACCGCGGCGCCCGCTTCGGCGGCTGAATGAAGGACGGTGGACGGCAATGCGCCGCTGCAGTGGAAAACGACAGCGCCCGGCACGAGCACGCCAGCCGCGGCGAGCGCGTCGCAGGCACGGCCGATCTGGTCGTCCGGGGTGCCGATCAGCCAAACCGCCGCCGGCCGCATTGCTGCGATACCGGCTGCAGGCCGGCCACTGCCGATGAAGTCGACTGCCGCGCGCGTGCTGCCGGCGCTACGGTTGACGATGTCCTGCACATCGAATACGCCGGCCGCAGCCCACAGCCGCGCCAGCACCTTGCCGACCTTGCCGCAGCCGATGATATTGAGCGTAGGGCGCACGGTAGAATCCTTTGTCAGTCGTTGCCGATCCCGCGCGCCCGCCAATCCGGTTCGAGCAGCGAGTAGCAGTTCAGGTCATGATAACGGTGGTTCCAGTACGCTTGTTCGCGGTGCACGCCTTCGAAACGGAAACCGAGGCGGGCCGCGAGCCGGATCGACGCGGCATTGTCCGGATGGGTTTCCGCTTGCACCCGGTGCAGCGCCATCACATTGAATCCGTAGTCCAGCACCGCCTCCAGCGCCTCGCGCATATACCCCTGGCCCTGGCAGTCGCGGCGGATCTCGTAGCCGATCACGCAGTTGCGCCAGCTCTTGTTCCAGCGAAACAAGCCGCAGGTGCCGATCAGCTCCCTGTCATCGCGCCGTTCCAGCGCCCAGCGGTATCCGGTGCCGGCGCTGAACCAACCCGCGAACAGATCGGCCAGCTGCTCGGCCTGCTCCAGCGTGACGACCGGATCCACGCCATACCAGCGCATCCATTCGGTGTCGGAGTGGATCGCGAACAGGGCCGGCGCGTCGGCGCGCGCCACCTGCCGCAGCAGCAGGCGGTCGGTGCGAAGCTTTGGAAAGAGGCGGCCCACGTCGTGCAACCGGTCGCCGGCTCAGGCCCGGAATTTCACCGCCGGACCGGCAGCCCAGTACGGACCTTCGGTCGGATGTTCCTTGCGTTCGGCCATTCCGCGCGCCTGGAACAAGGGATGGGCGAGCGCTTCGTCGGCGCGCAGGACCGGCGTCACGCAGCAGTCGGCGGCCGCGAATTTCGCGGTCCAGGCGGCAAGCGTATGTTGCGCGAAGATCGCGTCGAGCTCGGCCTTTACCGCCTTCGCATCGTCGCCGCCCACCTGCTGGCCCAGGCTCCAGTGGCGCTTTTTCAGGTCGGGCCGGCCCAGCACCTCGCAGCAGGATTCCCAGAACTTCAGTTCGAGCGCGCCCACCGCCATGTAGCGGTTGTCGCTGGTGCGGTAGACGTTGTAGCAGGGCACGCCGCCGGTGAGCAGGTCGCGTCCGGGCGGGGCCGTCCGCCCGAAATTATTGACCGCGACCAGCGGCATGATGTTGTGCGCGAACACTGCATCCGTCATCGATACGTCGACGAAGCGGCCCTTGCCGCTGGCGCGCGCGCCGATCAGCGCCGCGAGGATGCCTTGCACCGCGGCCTGCGCGCCGCCGAGCAGGTCGCCGATCTGCAGGTTCGGCAGCGCCGGGATGCCGTCCGGGCCGACGTTCTGTTCCAGCATGCCGGCCATGCCGACATAGTTGATGTCATGGCCGGCGAGCTGCGCGAACGGACCGTCCTGGCCGTAGCCGGAAATCGCGCACATCACGAGCTTCGGATTACGCCGGCGCAGCACTTCCCAGCCGACGCCGAGCTTGTCCATCACGCCCGGGCGGAAGCTTTCGACGACCACGTCGGCACTCTCGGCCAGCTTCAGGAATTCGTCGCGCTGCGCGGCATCCTTGAAGTCCAGCCGCATGCCGCGCTTGCCGCGGTTGACCGCGATGAAGAACTGCGACACTTCCTTGCGCACCGGTCCCATGGTGCGCGCATAATCGCCCAGCCCGGGATCCTCGATCTTGATCACTTCCGCGCCCATGTCGGCAAGATGCATCGTCGCCACCGGCCCCGGCAGCAGCCGGGTGAGGTCGAGTACGCGGATGCCTTGCAGGGGTTTGTCGATTGCGTCGCTTGCCTCGGTTGCCTCAGTCATGCGTCTCCTCCGTCTCGCCGGGACTCAGCCGGCCGTCAGTTTTTCCAGTTCATCCTGTTGTTCCAGCCACTCGGTTTCGAGTTGTTCCAGCTCCTTTGCCAGGTACGCCTGGTCGAGAATCAGGGCTTTCAGTTCTTCCTTGTTCGCATCGTCGTAGATCGACGGATCCGCCAGCCGCGCATCCACCTCGGTCTTGCGGACGTTCAGCTTTGCCATCTGTTCGTCCAGCCGCTTGATGCGCGACTCGATCGGCTTGCGCAGCGTCGACAGGCGCTGCCTTTCTTCCGCTTCCAGCCGGCGGCGTTCCTGCCGGTCTTCACGCGATCCTGCCTGTGCGGGCCCCGGCTCCGCCGGTTTTTCCGGCGAAGAGGGCAGCGGCGCATCCGCCTTCGCCAGCTTGGTCTTGAACAGCCAGTCCCGGTAGTCGTCGAGATCGCCGTCGAACGGCTGCAGCTTGCCTTCGGCAACAATCATGAACTGGTCGGTGGTGGCGCGCAGCAGGTGGCGGTCGTGCGAGACCAGCAGCAGCGTGCCCTCGAACTGCGCCAGCGCCATGGTCAGCGCCTCGCGCGTTTCGAGGTCGAGGTGGTTGGTCGGTTCATCCAGCAGCAGCAGGTTGGGGCGCTGCCAGACGATCAGCGCCAGCGCCAGGCGGGCCTTCTCGCCGCCGGAGAACGGTGCGATCTTGCTGGTGACCATCTCGCCGCCGAAATTGAAGCCACCGAGGAAGTTGCGCAGCTCCTGTTCGCGGGTGGTCGGCGCAATCCGCGTCAGGTGCCACAGCGGCGACTCGTCATGCCGCAGCATTTCCACCTGGTGCTGCGCGAAGTAGCCGATCGACAGTCCCTTCCCCAGGCGGGTGTCGCCGGCCAGCGCTTTCAGTTCCCCGGCAATGGTTTTCACCAGCGTCGACTTGCCGGCGCCGTTCACGCCGAGCAGGCCGATGCGCTGGCCGTTCTGCAATGAAAAATTGATGTTCGCGACCACCGGCTTGTCGCTGGCTTCCGCCATGCCGGGCTGGTGCACGCGGTAACCGGCGACCACGTCTTCCATCACCAGCAGCGGATTGGGCGCACTCAGCGGTTCGCGGAACTCGAAGGAAAACTCGGCGGCCGCGCGCAGCGGCGCCAGTTCGTCCATCTTCGCCAGCATCTTCATGCGGCTTTGCGCCTGCCTGGCCTTGGACGCCTTGGCCTTGAAGCGGTCGATGAAGGATTGCAGGTGAGCGCGCTGCCGGGCCTGCTTCTCGATGGACGCCTGGGTCAGCGCGATCTGCGCCGCGCGCTGCTTTTCGAACGCAGAATAATTGCCGGAATAACGCTTGAGCTTCCTGTCGTCGATATGCACGATCACGTTCACCACGCCGTCGAGGAAATCGCGATCGTGCGAGATGATGACCAGCGTGCCAGGATAGCGCTTGAGCCAGTCTTCCAGCCAGAGGATCGCGTCGAGGTCGAGGTGGTTGGTCGGTTCGTCCAGCAGCAGCAGGTCGGACGGGCACATCAGCGCCTGCGCCAGGTTCAGGCGCATGCGCCAGCCGCCGGAAAAGCTGGAAACCGGCTGCTGCATCTGTTCCAGCGAAAACCCGAGGCCGGTCAGCAGTTGCTCCGCGCGCGAGCGAACGGTATAGGCGTCGGCGTCCGCCAGCGCCGCGTGCAGTTCGGCGATCCGTGTGCCGCTGGCATCGTGGTCCGGATGGCCTTCCAGCTGCGCCAGTTCCGTTTCCAGGTGCCGCAGGTGGGCATCGCCGTCGATCGCGTATTCGATCGCCGCGCGGTCCAGTGCCGGCGTTTCCTGCGCCACGTATGCGAGGCGCCACTTGGCCGGAAAATCCACCTGCCCGAGATCGGCATGCAGTTCGCCGCGCAGCAGCGCGAACAGGCTGGACTTGCCGGCGCCGTTGGCGCCGATCAGGCCGATCTTCTCGCCGGGGTTGAGCGTCAGGTCGGTGTTTTCCAGCAGCGGCTTGATGCCGCGGGTAAGGCTGACTTGCTGAAGACGGATCATCGCTGCAACTGGTCCGCGGTCAGCAGGAACACCATGTCGTCGCCGGCACTGGTCGACAGCCAGGTCAGCTCCAGGTCGGCGAAGGCGGCCTCGGCAAACGGGCGCTCGTTGCCGATCTCCACGATCAGCAGGCCGTTTTCAGTCAGCCTTTCCGCCGCGCCGGCAACGATCCGGCGCACCAGGTCCATTCCGTCGGACCCGCCGGCAAGCGCAAGCTGCGGCTCGCAGCGGTATTCCGGCGGCAGCTTGCCCATCGACGTCGAATTGACGTACGGCGGGTTGGTGACGATCAGGTCGTACTTCTTCTGCGGCACTTCCGCGTACAGGTCGGATTCGATCAGCTTGATGCGATCCTGCAATTCATAGTCGTCGACGTTGCGGCGCGCAACCGCGAGCGCGTCGGGGGAAATGTCGACCGCGTCCACCTGCGCGTTCGGGAACGCGTCGGCCAGCATGATCGGCAGGCAGCCGGAGCCGGTGCACAGCTCGAGGATGTTGCCGATCGCATCCGGGTCATCGACCCAGGGCGTGAAGCGCTCCGGGATCAGTTCCGCGATGAAGGAGCGCGGCACGATCACGCGCTCATCCACGTAGAAGCGGTAGTTGCCGAGCCAGGCTTCGTTGGTGAGGTAGGCCGCGGGCACGCGATCGGCGGCGCGGCGTTCGATCACCTTCAGCACCGCGGCGGTTTCCTCGGGCAGCAGGCGCGCGTCAAGAAAGGGAGTGAGCTTGTCCAGCGGCAGCCCGAGCGTGTGCAGGATCAGGTAGGCCGCTTCGTCGAAGGCGTTGTCGCTGCCGTGGCCGAAGAACAGCTTGGCGCCGTTAAAGCGGGTGACTGCGTAGCGCAGCAGGTCGCGAATGGTGGAGAAATCGTTTGGGGTCATGAAAAATGGTTTCCGGAATCGGTAATCCCGCGCTGGGGGAGGGCGTGGCTGGCTACAGCAGCAGATTTTCCAGCGTGCGGCGGTAAATGTTCTTGAGCGGATCGATATCGCGCAATTCGATGTGCTCGTCGATCTTGTGGATGCTGCCGTTCAACGGGCCAAATTCGATCACCTGCGGGCAGATCTTCGCGATGAAGCGTCCATCCGAGGTGCCGCCGGTGGTAGACAGGTCGGCATCGACCCCGGTTTCCGCCTTGATCGCGGCGCAGACCGCGTCGCTCAATGCGCCGCGCGGCGTCAGGAACGGATAGCCGCTGATGGTCCACTTGATGTCGTAGTCGAAGTCGTGCTTGTTCAGGATTGCATGCACCCGGGCCTGCAAGCCTTCGGCGGTGCTGGCGGTCGAAAAGCGGAAATTGAAATCGATCACGACTTCGCCGGGAATCACGTTGGTCGCGCCGGTGCCGCCGTGGATGTTCGACATCTGCCAGGAAGTCGGCGAGTAGTATTCGTTGCCGTCGTCCCATTTTTCGGCCGCCAGTTCGGCCAGCGCCGGGGCGGCGAGGTGGATCGGGTTGCGCGCCATCTGCGGATAGGCGATGTGGCCCTGCACGCCCTTGATCGTCAGCTTGCCCGACATCGAGCCACGGCGGCCGTTCTTGATCGTGTCGCCCAGCTTGTCGGCCGACGTCGGTTCACCGACGATGCAGTAGTCAAGCTGCTCGCCGCGCGCCTTGAGATGGTTGCAGACGACGACGGTGCCGTCCGTCGCCGGGCCTTCCTCGTCGCTGGTCAGCAGGAAGCCGATCGAGCCCTTGTGGCCGGGATGGGCCTGGACGAATTCCTCGGATGCAATCACCATCGCCGCAATCGAGGTCTTCATATCGGCCGCGCCGCGGCCGTACAGCTTGCCGTCGCGCTGCGTCGGTACGAACGGATCGGAATGCCATTGGTCGAGCGGGCCGGTCGGCACCACGTCGGTGTGGCCGGCGAACACCACCAGCGGCTGTGTCGTGCCCTTGCGCGCCCAGAGGTTGGTGACGCCGCCCGATTCGATGGTTTCACATTGGAAACCGAGCGGCTCCAGCAGTTCGATCAGGCGGCGCTGGCAGCCCTTGTCTTCCGGGGTCACGGAGGACAAGGCGATCAGTTCTTCGGTCAGGGCCAGGGTTTTGCTCATGGATTACTTGGTAAAAATCTGTTGATAGAGCACGTCGGAAAAGCCGACATGCGTTTGCCTTGCATGCGACAGCACAGGACGCTTGATGACCGAAGGCAGTTCGAGCATCAGCGCCGCGGCGCCGGCGGCATCGCATACCGCCGCCTTGCGTTCCTCCGGCAAGCCGCGCCAGGTCGTTCCCTTGCGGTTGACCAGCACTTCCCAGTCGAGCTGGCCGAGCCATTCCTGTACCAGTGCGGCGCCCAGTCCGGCCTTCTTGAAGTCATGGAAATGGTAGTCGATGCCGTTCTGCGCCAGCCAGGTGCGCGCCTTCTTGACGGTGTCGCAATTCGGGATGCCGTAAAGGGTGACTGTCATATCAGACGTTGAGCGTGAATTCGGTGAAGGTGGGGCCGTCGTCCTTCTTCGGCTCCGGTTCCGGTTCGGGTTTCTTGGCGCCCTGGGAGTTGTTGATCAGCCAGTACAGGTTGGTTGCCGAATCGGCGTTCGCCAGCGCTTCTTCCTGCGTGACCACGCCGTCCTGGATCAGCTGCATCAGCGCCTGCTCGAAAGTCTGCGACCCGGGCGCCATGCTCTTTTCCAGCGCTTCCTTGATCTGGCTGATCTCGCCCTGTTCGATCAGTTCGGCCACGTGGCGGGTGTTGAGCAGCACCTCGACCGCGGCGCGCCGGCCGCCGTCCTTCGCCTGCACCAGCCGCTGCGAAATGATCGCCTTGATCGTCACCGCGAGATCGCCCAGCAGCGAAGGGCGCGTCTCGAGCGGATAGAAATTGATGATCCGGGTCAGCGCCTGGTAGCTGTTGTTCGCGTGCAGCGTCGCCACCACCAGGTGGCCGGATTGGGCGTACGCGAGCGCATTGGCCATCGTGTCCTTGTCGCGGATCTCGCCGATCAGGATGCAGTCCGGCGCCTGGCGCAACGCATTTTTCAGCGCAACCTGCAGGCTGTCCGCATCGGTGCCGATTTCGCGCTGGTTGACGATCGATCTCCTGTTCGTGAACAGGAATTCGATCGGGTCTTCCAGCGTCAGGATGTGGCCGCTCTTGTTGGCGTTGCGGTGGTCGAGCATCGCCGCAATGGTGGTCGACTTGCCGGAGCCGGTAGAACCGACCACCAGCACCAGGCCGCGCTTTTCCATGATGACCTCGGCCAGCACCGGCGGCACGTTGAGGTCGGCCAGGCGCGGGATTTCGCCGGGGATGTAGCGGAACACCGCCGACAGGCTCCCGCGCTGGCGGAACGCGGACAGGCGGAAGCTGCCAAGCCCGGGCACCGGGATGCCCATGTTCAGCTCGTTGTGGTCTTCCAGCTCCTGCAGCTGCTTCGCCGATGCCACCTCCGACAGCAGCGCCTTGATGGTCGCATTGTCCATCTTCTGCTGGTTTACCGGGAGGAGGTTGCCGTTGATCTTGATGTGCACCGGCGAGTTCACCGTGATGAACAGGTCCGATGCCTTCTTGTCCTTCATCAGCTGGAACAGGCGCTCCATTGCCATGATGCTCTCCTCTGAAAACCTGGAATAGGCAAGTGCCTGTTTCCTTTGCGATGCGCCTCGCCCGTGGTGCGGGAGAGGCGCCGGCGCACTGATTACGCGTCGCGCAGCAGTTCGTTGATGCCGGTCTTGGCGCGGGTCTTCGCATCCACGCGCTTGACGATCACCGCGCAGTACAGGCTGTACTTGCCGTCGGCGGAAGGCAGGTTGCCGGAGACGACGACCGAGCCGGCGGGGACGCGGCCGTAGCTGACCTCGCCGGTCGCGCGGTCGTAGATCTTGGTCGACTGGCCGATGTATACGCCCATCGAGATGACCGAGTTTTCCTCGACGATCACGCCTTCGACGATTTCCGAGCGGGCGCCGATGAAGCAGTTGTCTTCGATGATGGTCGGGTTGGCTTGCATCGGTTCCAGCACGCCGCCGATGCCGACGCCGCCGGACAGGTGCACGTTCTTGCCGATCTGCGCGCAGGAGCCGACCGTGGCCCAGGTGTCGACCATGGTGCCTTCATCGACATAGGCGCCGATGTTCACGTAGGACGGCATCAGCACCACGTTCTTGCCGATGAAGCTGCCGCGGCGGGCGACCGCCGGCGGCACCACGCGGAAGCCGCCCTTGGCGAAATCCTCGGCGGTGTAGCTGGCGAACTTGGTCGGCACCTTGTCGTAGAACTGCATGCTGCCGCCGGCCGGCATCGGCACGTTGTCTTCCAGGCGGAAGGAGAGCAGCACCGCCTTCTTCACCCACTGGTTCACCACCCAGTTGCCGCTGTCCTTCTGCGCCACGCGCAGCGTTCCCTGGTTGAGCTGTTCGAGCACATGGGCGACAGCGTCCCGCACTTCCGCGGGAGCGGACTTCGGGGAAAAATTGGCGCGGTCTTCCCAGGCCTGGTCGATGATCTGCTGGAGTTGTTGGGTCATTTGCTTTGCTTCGTGAAGTTGATGGATCAGGATAGTTTCTTGGTGAATTCGACGATGCGCTGCGCCGCCTCAAGGCATTCTTCCACCTCGGCGACCAGGGCCATGCGCACGCGGTTGCGTCCGGGGTTGACGCCGTGCGCCTCGCGCGCGAGATAGCTGCCGGGCAATACCGCCACATTATATTCGGCGTACAGGCGCTGCGCGTACTCGGTGTCGGACAGGCCGCCGGCCCCGTCCACCCGTGCCCAGAGGTAAAACGCCGCATCCGGCAATTGCACATCCAGCACTTCCTGCAAGAGCGGGGTGACTTGCCGGAACTTGGCGATGTACTTCGCCCGGTTTTCCTCGACATGGGTTTCGTCGTTCCATGCAGCCACCGAGGCGGCCTGGATCGCCGGGCTCATCGCGCTGCCATGGTAGGTGCGGTAGAGCAGGAATTTCTTCAGGATCGCGGCATCGCCGGCAACGAAGCCGGAACGCATGCCCGGCACGTTGGACCGCTTGGACAGGCTGGAAAACGCAATCAGGCGCGGGAAGCCGTCGCGGCCGAGCCTGTGCGCCGCTTCCAGGCCGCCCAGCGGCGCCTGTTCCTTGAAATAGATCTCGGAATAGCACTCGTCCGACGCGATCACGAAACCGTACTTGTCCGACAGCGCGAACAATTCCTTCCAGTCTTCCAGCGTCAGCACCGCGCCAGTCGGGTTGCCGGGCGAGCACAGGTACAGCAGCTGCACGCGCGGCCAGACCTCGGCCGGCACGCCACGGTAATCCGGGGCGAAATTGCGCGCGGGGTCGGAATTGACGAAGTAAGGCGCGGCGCCGGACAGGTAGGCCGCGCCCTCATAGATCTGGTAGAACGGATTGGGGCACATCACCAGCGGGCCTCCCTCCTGCGCGCCGCGGCTCGGGTCGATGATCGCCTGCGCGAAGGAAAACAGGGCCTCGCGCGAGCCGTTGACCGGCAAGACCTGGGTTGCCGCGTCGATCTTCGGCAAGCCGTAGCGCCGTTCCAGCCAGCCGGCGATCGCCGCGCGCAGCGCATCCGACCCGGCGGTCGCCGGATAGCCTGCCAGACCGCCAAGATTGTCCGTTACCGCATCCCGGATGAAAGCCGGCGTCGGGTGCTTCGGCTCGCCGATGCCCAGGCTGACCGGCGCATACGCGGAATTCGGCGTCACCCCCGAAAACAGCTGCTTGAGCTTTTCAAAGGGATAGGGTTGCAATTTGTTTAACAGCGGATTCACAGGGAAGGCAGTCCGAAAAAGGTGGGATGCAAAAAGACCAAAGGCGGCATTATACCGTCGGCGCATGCTGTTGGCCCGGCAATTCCCGCTATGAAAAAGCTGCCCCGGGGATGCGAAATGTTATGATAGGGCCCTTTCGCGAGGCGGCGCTCCGTGCCGGCCCCAACCAGTCAAGAACAGTCGATAAAGTGCGTCTAAATTCTATTAAGTTATCGGGATTCAAGTCTTTCGTCGATCCCACCAATTTCCAGGTCCCTGGGCAGTTGGTCGGCGTCGTGGGCCCGAACGGCTGCGGCAAGTCCAACATCATGGACGCGGTGCGCTGGGTGCTTGGCGAGTCCAAGGCATCCGAGCTGCGCGGCGAGTCCATGCAGGACGTCATCTTCAACGGCTCCACCAGCCGCAAGCCGGCCGGACGCGCATCGGTCGAGCTCGTCTTCGACAACAGCGACGGCCGCGCTGCGGGCCAGTGGAGCCAGTACGCGGAAATCGCGGTCAAGCGCACGCTCACCCGCGACGGCACGTCCACCTACTACATCAACAACCAGGCGGTGCGTCGGCGCGACATCCAGGACATTTTCCTCGGCACCGGCCTCGGCCCGCGGGCGTACGCGATCATCGGGCAGGGCATGATTTCGCGCATCATCGAAGCGCGGCCGGAAGACCTGCGCATCTTCCTCGAGGAAGCCGCCGGCGTGTCGAAGTACAAGGAACGCCGCCGCGAAACCGAGAACCGCCTGCATGACACGCGCGAAAACCTGACTCGCGTCGAGGACATCCTGCGCGAGCTCGGCACCAACCTCGAAAAGCTGGAAGCGCAGGCCGCGGTCGCGCAAAAGTTTCGCGAGCTGCAGGCCGACCAGGATGAAAAGCAGAAGCTGCTGTGGCTGTTGCGCAAGAACGAAGCGAAGGCCGAGCAGGAGAAGTTCTTCCGCGACATCGAGCGCGCGCAGACCGAGCTGGAGGAACAGACCGCGAAGCTGCGCCATGTCGAGACCGAGCTGGAGCACATGCGCCAGGCGCACTATGCAGCCGGCGACCGCATGCATACCGCGCAGGGCCACCTGTACCAGACCAACTCCGAGATCGGCAGCCTGGAAGCGCAGATCAAGTTCGTGATCGAGTCGCGCAACCGCCTGCAATCCCAGCTCAATTCGCTGACCGCGCAGCGCGACCAGTGGCAGCGCCAGGGCCAGCAGCAGCAGGAAGAGCTGGAGGAAGCCGAAATGCACCTCGAGGAGCACGGTTTGCGCGTCGAGCAGGCGCAGCAGGCGGCGCAGTCGCAGCATGACAACCTGCCGGCGCTGGAGCAGGCATGGCGCGAAGCGCAGCTGTCGACCACCGAGTCGCGCGGCAAGATCATGCAGGTCCAGCAGCAGATCGAGCTGGAGTCCGCGCATCAGCGCAATGCGTCGAACATCCTTGCCAACCTGGCATCGCGCAAGGAGCGCTTGCTGCAGGAAAAGAACGGCATGGCGCTGCCGGACACCGCGCACCTGAACAACCTGAAGATGCAGCTCGAGGAGAAGCAGGCGGCACTGGAAGAAGCGCGCATGCACCTCGAGGAGGCGCAGGAGCAGCAGCCGAAGCTGGAGGAAGAGCGCCGCGCCGCGCAGCAGCAGCTGAATGCAGAAACCGCCAACAATGCGCAGCTGGAGGCGCGCCTGGCCGCATTGAAGCAGCTGCAGGAAAACGTGCAGACCCAGGGCAAGGTGCAGCCGTGGCTGAAGAAGCACGAACTGGGCGAGCTGCCGCGCCTGTGGCAGAAGCTGCACATCGACCAGGGTTGGGAAACCGCGCTGGAATCGGTGTTGCGCGAACGCACCTCGGCGCTCGAGATGTCCAACCTCGACTGGGCCAAGGCTTTCTTCAACGACGCACCGCCGGCCAAGCTGGCGCTGTTCTCGCCGAACGCCGGCACGCCGGCCCCCGCACCCGAGGCGCCGGCCGGCCTGAAACCCTTCATCAACCTGCTGCAACTGAACGACCCGGGCCTGCGCGCGCTGCTGCAGGACTGGCTGCACAACGTGTTCGTCGCCGAGGATACCAACGCCGCCTTCGTCGACCGCGCCAAGCTGCCGGTGGGCGGCTATTTCGTGACGAAGCAGGGCCATGTGGTCGGCAAGACCAGCGTGCGCTTCTACGCGTCCGACTCTGAGCAGGACGGCATGCTGGCGCGCCAGCAGGAAATCGAAAACATCACCAAGCAGTTGCGTGCGCAGCAGATGCTGGCCGACGAGGCGAAGTCGCGCGCGGTGCGCGCCGAAGCGGCGCTGTCGCAGGCGATGCAGCGGCTGCAGGAACTGCGCCAGCGCGTCGGCGTCCTGACGCAGACCGCGCACAGCCTGCAGCTGGAAGTGATGAAGCTGTCCGAAGTGCAGGACCGCTATAACCAGCGCAGTACCCAGATCGAATCCGACCTCGCCGAAATTTCCGCGCACGAATCCGAGCAGTTGCAGGCGAAGGCGGAATCCGAAGCCAAGTTCGAACAGCTCGACATCGAGCTGGCCGAGCTGCAGGAAAAGCATGAAACCGGACAGACCGACTACCTGGCGAAGGAGCAGCAGCTCAACGACGCCCGCCTGCGCCTGCGTGAGCTGGAACGCGCCGCGCAGGAAGCCGAGTTTGCCGAGAAGGCGCACCGCAACAAGATCGAGGAGTTGAAGCGCAGTATCGCCACCGCGCTGGAGCAATCCGCCAAGCTGTTCGCGAGCATGCAGCAGGGCCATCTGGAACTGGAAAGCCTGGACGACCAGGCGGCCCAGGCCGGCCTGCAGGAGCTGCTCGACAGGCGCACCGACCAGGAGCGCGCGCTGGCCGATGCCCGCCACGAACTCGACCAGCTGACGCAGAAGCTGCGCCATTCCGAGGAGGCGCGCTTGCAGGCCGAGCGCAGCCTGCAGCCGCAGCGCGACAAGATCATGGAGCTGCAACTGAAGGAACAGGCGGCGCGCCTGAACCAGGAGCAGTATGCGCAGCAGCTTGCCGAGGCGCAGGCGGACGAAGCCGCATTGTCTGAAAAGCTGAACCCGGACCTCCGGCCGTCCTACCTGCAGGGTGAAGTGACGCGGCTGACCAATGCCATCGCCGCGCTGGGCGCGGTCAACCTGGCGGCGCTGGACGAACTGGCCGAAGCGTCAGAGCGCAAGAAATTCCTCGATTCCCAGCATGCCGACCTGACCGAAGCGATCAATACGCTGGAAGACGCAATCAACAAGATCGACAAGGAAACCCGCGAGTTGCTGCAGGACACCTTCGACAAGGTGAACAAGCATTTCGGCGAACTGTTCCCGGTACTGTTCGGCGGCGGCCAGGCCAAGCTGATCATGACCGGCGAGGAAATCCTCGACTCCGGCGTGCAGGTGATGGCGCAACCGCCGGGCAAGAAGAACGCGACGATCCACCTGCTGTCGGGCGGCGAAAAGGCGCTGACCGCGACTGCGCTGGTGTTTTCGATGTTCCAGCTCAATCCGGCGCCGTTCTGCCTGCTGGACGAAGTGGACGCGCCGCTGGACGACGCCAACACCGAGCGCTTCTGCAACATGGTCAAGCGCATGTCCTCGCAGACCCAGTTCCTGTTCATCTCGCACAACAAGATTGCGATGGAAATGGCGCAGCAGCTGATCGGCGTGACGATGCAGGAGCAGGGCGTTTCCCGTATCGTGGCGGTGGATATGGAATCGGCGGCGAATTTCGCGGCGGAGGCGCAGGCGGCCTGACGGAAGGAAAATCGTTTGCGGCAGGGCCTGCCGCAAACGACGGTAGCGTTCAGTTACGGGCGGAACGTGCGAGCGCCGCGCGCTTCTGGTAATAGGCGACGTTCATCTGCGCTTCCCGTGCTCGTTGCTGCTCGACATCGGCGCAGATCAGGTAATGCCGTTCGGCGCGCTGCAGCCACCAGTTCTGGATCGAGCGCAGGACGGGCGCCAGGGAAAGCATGCACAATTCCTGCAGCTTGAATTCTTTCGAACCGGAAATGTCGAAACGTGATTTGGCGGTGTGCATGTTCATTCCCGAAGACGCGATGCTTCCATTCTGTCGATTGATGTGGCCTGTGTAGGCGTGCGAGTGCCGTGGTTCGTCATGGCGGGTATACGCGCGGGACCTTGCGCTTCTTCCATGATCAGATTCCATGCAGTCCTCCAGTTAAAGAAAGGAATTTTGGGTTGCGTTTCGCTCTGCAGTTCGAAACCCGGCGCAGCAGGGACGGAGAGGGGCGCTTCTCTACGAACAATGTCGCTGCGGAATAGTTGTTATTCTATTGTTCACACTGTTTGCCTGTTATTGATGAGTGTCAACGGAGCGAACCCGATGTTTCGGCGCGGATCAATTCCTGGCGAAAATTTTCTCAACAGAAGCTTCTGAAAAGACGATGGAGCGCATTTCTGTACGGCTTGACAACTTAAATCACGGCCACTACTCTGGCTTGCTTTATGGCAAGGGGTGTGCCGCCAGCATCCGGTTTAACGCCGCGCACCGGGGTGCCGGCGTGGAACCGCTATATTCACTCTGAATGTCTTACATGACCCGATCACAAATCCGCGGATGGACGTCCCATCCCAATTCCAGCGAGGTAGGCGCGGCATGACGGAACTGCAAGCGAGCCTGATGGCAATCGGCGGCACCATCGTCGTCGGCGTCATCACCTATAACAAATGGCAGGAATACAAGGCGAAGAAAAGCGTTCAGCGCGCGTTTTCCTCCGAGCATGACGATGTGCTGATGCAGCCGCCGGCGACGGCGGGCGAGGGACGCCAGGAGCCGTCGCTCGCGCCCGAGGACGCACCGGCTCACGCCGATGTGGCGGCGGCCGGTGCGCTTCCGCAGCAGGGCGCGGCGGAACCCGTGGCCGCCGTGCCGCAGAAGGAATTGCCGGTCGACGACCTGATCGACTGCTCGATTTCTCTGACGATAGAAGCGCCGGTACGGGGCGAAAAGCTCCTGCCCAAGCTCCAGACGCTGCGCCACGTCGGCAACAAGCCGGTGCACTTCATTGGCCAGCGCGAGGACGGCGGCTGGGAACCGGTGGCGCACGGCAGCGCGTACCACAGCCTGTTCGCCGGGGTGCAGCTCGCGAACCGGAGCAGCCCGCTGAACGAAATCGAGTATTCGGAACTGATCGCGCGGCTGCGCCAGTTGTCCGACGACATCGATGCCGACCTCGATGTGCCGGACATGGGCCACGTGATGGCGCGCGCGCGTTCCCTGCATCAGTTCGTCGCCGAACATGATGCGCAGCTGAGCGTGAACGTGCAGTCTAAGGGCGCGCCGTGGGCGATCAATACCTTGCTCTCGGCGCTGGAGCGCCAGGGCTTCGACCTGCGCCCCGACGGCCGCCTCGTCATGCCGGACGGCGACGGCGGCGTCCTCTTTTCGCTCTCCACCAATGTGACGCTGGCAGCGGAAACCACATCGCGCCTGACCCTGCTGCTCGATGTGCCGCGGGTCGCGCCGCTGCGCGACGGCTTCGGCGCGATGACGGCCTGCGCGCGGATGCTGGCGGCGCGGCTGGACGGCGTGGTGGTGGACGACGGCAACCAGCCCCTGAGCGATGCCGCCCTGAACGAAATCGCGGAACAGGTCGCGGCGTTCTACAGCCACATGGAGAACGCCAATATCGCCGCCGGATCCACCCGCGCCTTGCGCCTGTTCAGCTGATCGATGCAACCCGACCTGTTTTCCAGTCCTGAGGACGCGGCAGGTGTGCCCGCCGCGGGATCGCCCGCCGCGGGAACGCCCGCCGCGGGAACGCCCCCCGGTCCTGATCCGGGCAACTGGCAGGAGAGGGCGGCATGGCTCAAGGCCGAGCTGAACCGCCACAACCATGCCTACTATGTGCTCGACAACCCGTCCATTCCCGACGCGGAATACGACAAACTGTTTCGCGAACTGGCCACGCTGGAGCAGACACATCCCGACCTGATCACCCCCGACTCTCCGACGCAGCGAGTCGGCGGCAAACCCTTGCCGCAATTCGCCCCGGTACGGCATGCGTTACCGATGCTGTCGATCCGTACCGAAACGGATACGACGGCAGGCGGCGCGCTCGCATTCGACGCCCGGGTGCGGCGCGAACTCGAACTGGGACCCGACGCGCCGCCGCTGCAATACGCGGCGGAACTCAAGTTCGACGGGCTGGCGCTCAATCTGCGCTACGAGAACGGCGTCCTGGTCCAGGCCGCCACCCGGGGCGACGGCGCGACCGGGGAAGACGTCACGCAGAATATCCGCACCATCCGGCAGATTCCGCTGCGTCTGAAAGGCTGCGACGCGCCTGTCCTCGAGGTGCGAGGTGAAGTCTACATGCGCCGCGATGCCTTCGAACGGATGAACGAACGCCAGCGCGAAAAGGGCGAGAAGGCCTTCGTCAACCCGCGCAACGCGGCGGCGGGGGCGGTGCGCCAGCTCGATTCCTCGATCACTGCGCAGCGGCCCCTCAGTTTCTTCGCGTACGGGCTCGGTGCGGTGCAGGGCTGGGACGCACCCGACTCGCACAGCGGCACGCTCGATGCGCTGGCAGCCATGGGCCTGCCGGTCAGCGAGGAGCGCCGCGTGGCCGTCGGCGCCGCCGGCCTGGTGGAATTTCACGCGCATGTTGCCGCGATCCGCGACACGCTGCCGTTCGACATCGACGGCGTCGTCTACAAGGTCAACAGCTACGCGCTGCAGCGGCGCCTCGGTTTCGTGTCGCGCGAACCGCGCTGGGCGGTTGCGCACAAGTACCCGGCCCAGGAGCAGATGACGGTCGTGCGCGACATCGACGTGCAGGTCGGGCGCACCGGCAAGCTGACCCCGGTCGCCAAGCTGGAGCCGGTGTTCGTGGGCGGCGTGACCGTGACCAACGCGACGCTGCACAACGAAGACGAAACGCGCAGGAAGGACGTGCGCGTCGGCGACACCGTGATCGTGCGGCGCGCGGGCGATGTGATTCCCGAGGTGGTCGGCGTGGTGCTGGAGCGGCGGCCGCAAGACGCGGGGCAGCCGTTCGACATGTTCCAGCGCCTGCAGGGCAAGTGCCCGGTCTGCGGCAGCCACATCGACCGGGAGCAGGGCGAGGCAGACTGGCGCTGCACCGGCGGACTGGTCTGCGCGGCGCAGCGCAAACAGGCAATCGCGCATTTCGCCGGACGCCGCATGATGGACATCGAAGGCCTCGGCGACCGCTACATCGAGAACCTGGTCGACCTCGGCTATGTGCACAGCATTGCCGACCTGTACCGTCTGACGCTTGACGACCTGCTGGAAATGAAGCGCCGTGCGGACGAACGCGACGGAATCACGCCGGAGACTGTGCAGAAGGGAAAGATCGCCACCAAGTGGGCGGAAAACCTGCTGGCGGCGATCGGCGCCAGCAAGAATCCGCCGCTGGAACGCCTGCTGTTCGCGCTCGGCATCCGCCACGTCGGCGAGACCACCGCGAAGACGCTGGCGGACTGGCTCGGCCGCCTCGACCACATACGGCATGCGCCGGCGGCCTTGCTGCGCGTGCTGCCCGACATCGGCGACACGGTGGCCGAAGCGATTGCCGAATTCTTTGCGGAAGAGCGGAATCAGCAGGCGCTTGACAAGCTGCTCGCCGCCAACGTCAAGCCGCGGGACGAGCGCGCGCCGAATGCGAAGCTGCGCGACAAGCTGGCGCAGGCGTCCCTGCTTGCGGCGCTGCGCATCCCGAAGTTTACCGAGACGCGCTGCCGGCAGGCGGCGGAAAAGGGCGCGGTCATCGCGGCGCTGGACGAACTCGCGCGTTCCGATACGATAGTCGTGCCGAACAACGTGCGGGAGTCGATCGCCGCGTGGCTGGCGGAAGACCGTCACCGGCGGCAAGTGGATGCGCTCGAACGGATGCGCGCAACACTGCTGGCGGAGTTGCCGGAAGGTGGCGCCGCCGACGAGGGACGGCTGGCGGGCAAGACTTTCGTCCTGACCGGCACGCTGCCGAACATGACGCGCGACGAGGCGCAGGCGCGCATCGAAGCTGCTGGCGGCAAGGTGTCCGGGTCGGTGTCGAAGAAGACTACCTATGTAGTTGCCGGTGAGGAAGCCGGAAGCAAGCTCACCAAGGCGCAGGAACTGGGCGTGCCCGTCATCGACGAGGCGGGGCTGCTGCGCCTGCTGGAAGAACAATGAACAGGATCAGAAAAGCGGTGTTCCCGGTTGCCGGCCTCGGCACACGTTTCTTGCCCGCCACCAAGGCGCAGCCGAAGGAAATGTTGCCGGTGGTCGACAAGCCGCTCATCCAGTATGCGGTCGAAGAGGCGGTCGCCGCCGGCATCACCGAGCTGGTGTTCGTCACCGGGCGCAACAAGCGCGCGATCGAGGATCATTTCGATGCGGCGCAGGAACTGGAAGACGAGCTCGAGGCCGCCGGCAAGACCAAGCTGCTCGAAGCGCTGCAAAATACCGTGCCGCCCAACGTGCACTGCATTTACATCCGCCAGCCGGCACCGCTCGGCCTTGGCCATGCGGTGCTGTGCGCGCGTCCGGTGATCGGCCGGGAACCGTTCGCCGTGCTGCTTGCCGATGACCTGATGGATGTGGATGCCGGGCAAAAACCGGTGCTCGCGCAGATGGTCGATGCCTACCATCGCGAGGGCGCAAGCCTGCTTGCGGTGCAGGACGTGCCGCGTGAAGAGACCCGGCAGTACGGCATCGTCAGCACCACGCCCTACAAGGCGGGATTGGAGCAGGTGCAGGGCATCGTCGAGAAGCCGGCGCCCGAGGCAGCGCCGTCGACGCTGGGCGTAGTCGGCCGCTACGTGCTGGGCAACAGGATCTTCGGTTGCCTGGAAGGCGTCGGCAAGGGGGCCGGCGGCGAAATCCAGCTTACCGACGGTATCGCCGAGCTGATGAAACACGAGCAGGTGCTCGCCCTGCGCTACGCCGGGCGCCGCTTCGATTGCGGCTCCAAGCTCGGCTATCTGCAGGCCACCGTGGAAATGGGATTGAAGCACCCGGACATGGGGGCGGCATTCGCACGTTACCTGGAGCAACGGAAATGAGCGTTCGTGACATCCTGAAAATGGGCGACCCGCGCCTGCTGCGGCAGGCGGAGCCGGTGATGCAGTTCGACACGCCGGCGCTGCATGCGCTGGTCGAGGACATGTTCGACACGATGCGTGCGGCCAACGGCGCCGGCCTGGCCGCGCCGCAAATCGGCGTCAACCTGCAGGTCGTGATCTTCGGTTTCAAGCACAACCCGCGTTATCCGGACGCGGAGCCGGTGCCGGAAACGATTCTGGTCAACCCAACCCTGACTCCGCTGTCCGCGGAAACCGAGGAAAGCTGGGAAGGCTGCCTGTCGGTGCCCGGCATGCGCGGCGTCGTGCCGCGCTGGACCCGCCTGCGCTACGAGGGGATGGACCAGTACGGCAAGCCGGTGGTGCGCGAGGCCGAAGGTTTCCACGCGCGGGTGGTGCAGCATGAATGCGACCATCTTTCCGGCATCCTTTATCCGATGCGCATCAAGGACTTTTCCCGCTTCGGCTTCGTCGACGTGCTGTTTCCCGGCCTGAACGACAGCGCCGACGACTGAACGCGAAACGGCTGCCGCGGCAGCGGCGGCGGCTTGCTGGTATTGTTGCTGGTGACGCCGCCGGAGGGCGGTACTGTTCAGGAATATGCCGCCATCATGTCTTCGAAGCCCCGCATCCTGCTGCTGTACGCGCATCCCGGCCACCGCCATTCGCGCGGCAACCGCCGCCTGCTCGAGGCGGCGCGCGCGGTCGACAATGTGCAGGTGCACGACCTGTATGAAAGCTATCCCGATTTCCACATCGATGTGGCGCATGAACAGCGTCTTCTGGAAGAAAGCAGCCTGATCGTCTTCCAGTTCCCGGTGCAGTGGTACAGCATGCCCGCGCTGCTGAAAGAGTGGGTGGACACGGTGCTGGAACACGGCTGGGCATACGGGCGCGGCGGCGATGCGCTCAGGAGCAAGGATTTCTGGCTGGTGGCGACCACCGGCGGCACGCAGTCGTCCTATGCGCCCGACGGGTATCACCACCGGCCTTTTTCCGATTTTCTGCCGCCCATCGAGCAGACCGTCCTGTTCTGCGGCATGCGCTGGCTGCCGCCGCTGATCCTGCATGGCGCGCGGCGCGTGGACGATGACATGCTGGAGCAGCATGCAGCGTCTTACGCGCGCATGCTCGCGTCCTATCCGGGCTGGGCCGAACAGCTTCCCGCCGCCCCGTACCCGCCGGAAGCGGCCGACCGCCAGCATTGCCGGGAGTCGTGATGATGCACGGCATGCTGTTCAATGCGCTGGTCTATCTTGCCGCGGCGGTGATCGCGGTGCCGCTGGCGCGGCGCTTCGGGCTGGGCGCGGTGCTGGGCTACCTGGTGGCGGGTATCGTGATCGGCCCCTGGGGCCTGCGCCTGATCAGCGGTGTCGAGGAAATCCTGCACTTTTCGGAATTCGGCGTGGTGCTGCTGCTGTTCCTGATCGGCCTCGAACTGGATCCGAAAAAGCTGTGGGCGTTGCGCCGCTCGATCTTCGGCTGGGGCAGTGCCCAGGTCGGCGCGACGACCGCCTTGCTGTTTGGCGCCGCGCTGGCATTCGGGGTGGACTGGAAGCCGGCTCTGATCGCTTCGCTCGGGCTGTCGCTTTCCTCCACCGCCATCGCGCTGGCGACGCTCGAGGAACGTCACCTGCTGCCGACCGCCGCCGGCTCCGCCGGGTTTTCCATCCTGCTGTTCCAGGACATCGCCGCCATACCGATGATCGCGATCGTTCCGCTGCTGGGTGGCGCGGGCGGCGGCGGCAACGCCGGCTGGCTTGGCGCGCTGCAGGCCGCCGCGGTCATCATTGCGCTGGTGGTCGTCGGCCGCACCCTGACGCGGCCGATCATGCGGGCAATCGCGAAAACCGGGATCCGGGAAGTGTTCACCGCATTCGCATTGCTGCTGGTGGTGGGCATCGGGCTGCTGATGCAATCGGTCGGCATGTCGATGGCGCTGGGGACCTTCCTGGCCGGGGTGCTGCTTGCGGATTCCGAATACCGGCATGCGCTGGAGACCGACCTGGAGCCGTTCAAGGGCCTGCTGCTCGGGCTCTTCTTCATTGCGATCGGCATGTCGATCGACTTCGGCGTGCTGCTGAAGAATCCGCTGCTGATCGCCGCGCTGCTGTGCACGTTCCTGGTGATCAAGACGGCACTGCTGTTCCTGCTGGCGCGGTATTTCGCCATCCTTCCCGCGCAGCGGCCGCTGTTCGCGGTCCTGCTGTCGCAGGGCGGCGAATTCGGGTTCGTGATTTTCGGCGCGGCGGCCGCCGGCGGCGTGCTGAGCACGGAAATGTCGTCGGTGCTGATGGTGGTGGTGGCGATGTCGATGGTTGCCACGCCCTTGCTCCTCGTGCTGCATGACAAGCTGGTCATGCCCCGTTTCCGCGCTTCCGGGAAGCGTTCCGCCGACGCCATTGACGGCCGGCAGGAACCGGTGATCATCGCCGGCTTCGGCCGCTTCGGCCAGATTGTCGGCCGGTTGCTGCATGCGAACGGCGTCGGCGTGACGGTGCTGGATCACGACCCCGACCAGATCGACCTGCTGCGCAGGTTCGGCTACAAGGTGTATTACGGGGACGCAACCCGCATCGACCTGCTGCGCGCGGCCGGTGCCGGCGAGGCGCGCGCGCTGATCGTCGCGGTGGACGGGATCGAGGAAAGCCTGGCGCTGGTCGATGCGGTGAAGGCGGAATTTCCCGCGCTGCCGGTGCTGGCGCGCGCGCGCAACGTCACGCATTACTACGACCTGATGGATCGCGGCGTGACGGTGATCGAAAGGGAAACCTTCGAAGCGGCGCTGCAGCTGGGGCGGCGCGCGCTGCAGCAGCTCGGCTTCGACGCCTACGAAGCGCGGCAGGCGGCGATGAAATTCCGCGCGCACAACCTGAAGACACTGCATACGGTGTATCCGCACTACAAGGACCAGCAGCAGATGATCTCGATGGCGGCGCAGGCGCGCGAGGAACTGGCGGCGATGTTCGCCAGGGATGCGGAAATCGTCGCCCGCGACCGCGACGGCGACTGGCACCAGTAAAGCCGCTAGAACTTCTCGTCCGGGCGCAGGTAGCGCCACTGCCCGACCGGCAGCTCGCCCAGCTTGACCTGGCCGATGCGCACGCGCTTGAGGCCCAGCACCTTCAGGCCGACCGCCTCGCACATGCGGCGGATCTGGCGCTTCTTGCCCTCGCGCAGGATGAAGTTCAGCTGGTCGTCATTTTGCCAGCGCACCTTTGCCGGCAGCAGCTTCTTGCCGTCGAGCGACAGGCCGTGGTTCAGCAGCTTCAGGTCCGAATCCGGCAGCTTGCCCGGCTTCATGTACTGCACCCGCACCAGGTATTCCTTCTCGATGGAAGTGTCTTCGCCGATCAGCTGCTTGGCGATGCGGCCGTCCTGCGTCAGCACGAGCAGGCCGACCGAGTCGATGTCGAGCCGGCCGGCCGGCACCAGGCTGCGCAGCTGGGCGGGATGGAACTGGGTTGGCGCCTTGTCTTCCTTCCAGCGGCTGGCCGCGCTGACCAGCGTCACCGCCGGCTTGTAACCGTCTTCCGCCTGGCCGCTCACGTAACCCATCGGCTTGTTGATCAGGATGGTGACGCGGCGCGCCTGCTCGGCGCTGGCCTGGCGTTCGATCGTGATGCGCTGGTGCGGCAGCACCTTGCTGCCCAGCTCGGAGACCACCTTGCCGTCCACCCGCACCCAGCCGCGCTCGATCCATTCGTCGGCTTCGCGGCGCGAGCAGAGGCCGAGTTCGGACATGCGTTTGGAAAGGCGGAGAGGTTCGGTCATGGTGTATGCAGGAAAAATCTAGATGCGCAGGGCATCCAGCAGGTCGGTTTCAAACTGGATCTGGCTGCGTGCGTTGCTCAGTACCGGGCCGTCGACCAGGAACACGTCTTCGACGCGCTCGCCGAGCGTCATGATCTTCGCCGTGTGCAGGTTCACCCGGTACTTGGCGAGCACGTTGGCGATGGAGTACAGCAGGCCGTTGCGGTCGTTGGCGGAGACGGAAAGCAGGTAGTACTGCCCGCGTTCGTCGGGCCGCAGGTCGACGGTCGGGGTGATCGGGAAGGTGCGCGACAGGCGCGACAGCCGACCCCTGGTCGGCTGCGGCAGCGGGCCCCGCAACTCCAGCAGCTCGGTGAGCTCGTGTTCGATCAGGCTGATGATGTCGCGGTAGTTGTTCGCGAATGCGGGCTCGGTCACGAGGAAGGTATCGAGCGCATAGCCGTGCCTGGTTGTATGGATCTTCGCATCCAGGATGCTGAAGTTCTTTCTGTCGAAATAGCTGCAGATGCGCGCGAACAGGTCCGGCTGGTCCTTCACGTAGACCGCCACCTGCACGCCTTCCCCGATCGGCGCCAGGCGGCATTTCACCACCGGCTTGTCGCTATCCGTCTTGGTGTACAGCGAGCGCGTCTGCCAGGCGATGTCGGCCGCCTCGTGCCGCAGGAAGTAGGCGACGTCGAGCTGTTGCCAGAGGCGCTCGTGCGCGCCTTCCGGCAGCCCGTACAGGCGCAGCGTCTTGAGCGCCGCCTGCTGGCGGTTCCTGAGCTCGTGCTCGGTGGACGGATCCTCGCCGCCGAGCACGCGCAGGGTCATCCGGTACAGGTCTTCGAGCAGCTTGCCCTTCCACGCGTTCCACACCTTCGGGCTGGTGCCGCGGATATCCGCCACCGTCAACAGGTACAGCGCGGTCAGGTGGCGCTCGTCCTGGACGAGGTTGGCGAAGTTTCGGATCACGTCGGGGTCGGACAGGTCCTGCTTCTGCGCCACCAGCGACATCGACAGGTGATGCTCGACCAGGAACACGATCAGCTCGGTGTCCTCGCGCGACATCCCGTGCTCCTTGCAGAAGCGGCGCGCATCCGCCATGCCCAGCTTCGAATGGTCGCCGCCGCGCCCCTTCGCAATGTCATGGAAGAGGGCGGCGATGTACAGCAGCCAGGGCTGGGCGAAATTGGCCATCAGCTGGCTGCAGAACGGGTATTCATGCGCATGCTCGGTCATCGTGAAGCGGCGCACGTTGCGCACTACCATCAGGATGTGCTGGTCGACCGTGTACACATGGAACAGGTCGTGCTGCATCTGGCCGACGATGCGCCGGAAATTCGGCAGGTAGCGCCCGAGCACGCTCGTCTGGTTCATGCCGCGCAGCGCATGGGTGATGCCTTGCGGCGCCTTGAGGATCTGCAGGAACAGCGCGCGATTGGCGGGATCGGCGCGGAACCTGGCATCGATCTTGAAGCGCGCGTGCCAGAGCGCGCGCAAGGTGCGCGCGGTCATGCCCTTGAGTTCGGAATGCTGCGCGATCAGCAGGAACACCTCGAGCATCGCCGACGGCGTCGCTTGGAAGGTGTCGTCGTGCGCGATATCGATCAGGCCGTTGATTTCGTTGAAGCGCTCGTTGATCGGCTGCGGCGATCCCGGCTGCGGGAACAGCTGGGCTTCGATGTTCTGCAGCAGGATGGTGTTGAGCTGGGTGACCGCTTTTGCCGCCCAGTAATAGCGCTGCATCAGGTATTCGCTGGCGCGGCGCGTCTCGGTGGTCTGGAAGCCGAAGGTTTGCGCGATCGGCGTCTGCACGTCGAAGACCAGCCGGTCTTCGCGCCGCCCGGTATGGATATGCAGGCGGATACGGATATCCTTGAATGCGCGTTCCTTCTGCATGAGCTGGCGCGCTTCGGTGGGCGTGATCAGGCCGCGCTCGGCCAGCTTGCGCCAGGAATCGCCGAGGCCGGCGGCCTTGGCGACCCACAGGATCACCTGCAGGTCGCGTAACCCGCCGGGGCTTTCCTTGCAATTCGGCTCCAGGCTGTACGGCGTGTCCTCGTATTTCACGTGGCGCTGGCGCATTTCCAGCGTCTTGGCCTGGAAGAACGCCTGCGGATTGATCGCGGCGGTGTGGCGCTCGCGCAGGAACTGGTAAAGCTTGCGGTTGCCGGTGACCAGCCGGCTCTCGATCAGGCTGGTCTGCACGGTGATGTCGGCGGCCGACTCGACCAGGCATTCGTCGACGGTGCGGATGCTGTGGCCGATTTCCAGACCGATGTCCCAGAACAGCTGGACCAGTTCCTCGAGCTTGCCCTTGATCGCGTTGTCGGGCGGCGCGTCGAGCAGGATCAGCACGTCGACGTCGGAGTGCGGAAACAGCTCCCCGCGGCCGTAACCGCCGACCGCCACCAGCGCGGCGCTTTGCGGCAGCGCGAAGCTGCCCCATGCCTGCGTGAGCGCGTTATCGACGTTCACCCGCAGGCGCGCCAGCAGTTGTTCCGGTTTGCCGTCTGCCTGGAATGCCGCAATCGCTGCCTGGCGCTCGGTTCTCAGCTGCTCCTTGAGCGTCAATGCAAGGGACGCCATGTCTATGCGGTTGCCGCCTGTGGCGTGCCCGCCTGCTGGATGAAGGCCGGGGGAGGGGGCATGCCGCCGGACACGGTCAGCACTTCGTAACCGGTCTCGGTCACCAGCACCGTGTGTTCCCATTGCGCCGACAGGCTGCGGTCCTTGGTCTTGATGGTCCAGCCGTCGCCCATTTCGCGGATCTCGCGGCGACCGGCATTGATCATCGGCTCGATCGTGAAAATCATACCGGGAAGCAGCTTTTCAAGCGTGCCGGGACGGCCATAGTGCAGGACCTGCGGTTCTTCATGGAACACCTTGCCGATGCCGTGGCCGCAGAATTCCCGGACCACGCTGTAGCCGGCCTTTTCCGCGTGCTGCTGGATCACGTAACCGATATCGCCCAGATGGGCGCCGGGACGGACCTTGGAGATGCCGAGCCACATGCACTCGAAGGTAACTTCCGTTAATCTTTTCGCAAGGATGGACGGCTCGCCGACGTAGTACATGCGGCTGGTATCGCCGTGGTAGCCGTCCTTGATCACCGTGATGTCGATGTTGAGCACATCGCCGTTCTTGAGCACCTTGTCGCCCGGGATGCCGTGGCAGACGACATCGTTGACCGAGGTGCAGATCGCCTTCGGATAGGGGGTGTAACCCGGCGGGCAATAGTTCAGCGGCGCGGGAATGGTGCCCTGTACATTGGTCATGTAGTCATGACAGAGACGGTCCAGCTCCGCGGTGGTGACGCCGGCCTTCACATGCGGCGCAATGAAGTCGAGCACCTCGGCGGCCAGGCGGCCGGCAATGCGCATGCCCTTGATATCGTCTTCTGTCTTGATTGAAATGGAACCCATAGCAGCTCAAACTACGCCCGGAAGCGTGAAAAGTAATCAATTTGCGATTATAGACGAGCCGCTGCCTGTCCGCGCGGACCCAGTCGGTTTTCGTCTTGAATAAATCTCCGGAACTAAGGTAGAATCTCGGGTTAGCTTGAAATGACTTCAAGTGAAACTTCGTTAAAATCGCGAATCCGGTCCCAAAGGGTGCCCAAGGGTTAGACCAAGGGTGACTGATCGGATTCCAGACCCAACCCTGGAGAAATTCAATGTCCGTTACCATGCGCGAAATGCTGGAAGCCGGTGTCCATTTCGGTCACCAGACCCGCTTCTGGAACCCCAAGATGGCCCCGTATATCTTCGGTCATCGCAACAAGATTCACATCGTCAACCTGGAAAAGACCCTGGGCATGTACCAGGAGGCGATGAAGTACATCCGCCAACTCGCCGCCAACCGCGGCACCATCCTGTTCGTCGGCACCAAGCGCCAGGCGCGCGAGATCCTCGCCGCTGAAGCCCAGCGCGCGGGCATGCCGTATGTCGACCAGCGCTGGCTGGGCGGCATGCTGACCAACTTCAAGACCATCAAGACCTCGATCAAGCGCCTGAAGGACATGGAAGCGGCGATCGAAGACGGTTCCGTCGAGAAGCTGAGCAAGAAGGAAGCGCTGATGTTCCAGCGCGAGATGGAAAAGCTGCAGAAGTCCATCGGCGGCATCAAGGACATGGGCGGCATCCCTGACGCAATCTTCGTGATCGACGTCGGCTACCACAAGGGCGCCATCACCGAAGCCAGCAAGCTGGGCATTCCGGTCATCGGCGTGGTCGATACCAACCACTCCCCGGAAGGCGTGACCTACGTCATCCCGGGCAACGACGACTCCTCCAAGGCGATCACCCTGTACGCACGCGGCGTGGCAGACGCGATCCTGGAAGGCCGTGCCAATGCAACCACTGACGTGCTGGAAGCAGTCAAGGGCGGCAGCGACGAATTCGTTGAGGTTGGCGAGCAGGCTTAAAGGCCTGCGCCTGATGTGTCGGGCTTCAAAGAAGGGGCAACAGCTGTTCGCCCCTTTTTTTTAGCCGGCTTGAACGTATTTTGATTGAATGCGTCCGAATGGACGCCCATTGAATTTAGGAGAAACGACATGGCGGCAATTACCGCAGCGATGGTAGGCGAACTGCGCGCGAAGACCGACGCGCCGATGATGGAATGCAAGAAGGCACTGGCCGAAGCCGACGGCGACATGGCACGTGCGGAAGAGATCCTGCGCGTGAAGCTGGGCAGCAAGGCTTCCAAGGCGGCTTCCCGCATCACCGCCGAAGGCGTGGTCGCGACCTTCATCTCCGGCGGCGTCGGCGCCATCATCGAAGTCAACTGCGAAACCGACTTCGTCACCAAGAACGAAGAATTCATCGCGCTGGCCAACACCGCCGCCAGGCTGGTCGCGGAAAAGAACCCGGCCGACGTCGCTGCGCTGTCCGCGCTGCAAGTCGAAGGCAAGACCCTGGATGAAGTGCGCGCCGCGCTGGTCGGCAAGATCGGCGAAAACATGTCCATCCGCCGCTTCAAGCGTTATGAAACCGGCTCCAAGCTGGTGTCCTACCTGCACGGCACCCGCATCGGCGTGCTGGTCGAGTACGACGGCGCCGACGAGCAGGTCGGCAAGGATGTCGCGATGCACGTGGCCGCGATGAAGCCGGTGGCGCTGTCGTCCAATGAAGTGCCGGCGGACCTGATCGAGAAAGAGCGTTCCATCGCTGCGCAGAAGGCTGCCGAATCCGGCAAGCCGGCCGACATCGTCGCCAAGATGGTCGAAGGCTCGATCCAGAAGTACCTGAAGGAAGTCTCGCTGTTCAACCAGCCGTTCGTGAAGAACGACAAGCAGACCGTCGAGCAGATGCTCAAGGCTGCCAACACGACGGTGAAGTCCTTCACGATGTACGTCGTCGGCGAAGGCATCGAGAAGAAGCAGGACGACTTTGCGGCGGAAGTCGCCGCACAGGTCGCCGCCGCCAAGCAGGCGTAAGAAAGAAAAGCGGGCCGTAAGGCCCGTTTTTCTAGGTGAACAGAAATCACCGGCAGCAAGGCATCGCGATATTGATGATTCGTGGTAAGTCATTGCCAGATGACATTTTCTTACGATTCATCAATATCGAAATGCACCGTAAATCCCGGTTTTCATCTAATCTGTAGCCTCACGAGGGCTCAGGTGATGAAGACGGGCGCGAACCAATGACCGACCGAAAATCGGACAATATTTGGAGTTTTTGCCCATGACAAAACCAGCTTACAAGCGCGTCCTCCTCAAACTCTCCGGTGAAGCGCTGATGGGCGACGATGCGTACGGCATCAACCGCGCAACCATCGAGCGTATGGTGGCGGACGTGGCTGAAGTGGCGAGGCTGGGAGTGGAACTGGCAATCGTGATCGGCGGCGGCAACATCTTCCGCGGCGTCGCGCCGGGTGCGCAGGGCATGGACCGCGCAACCGCCGACTACATGGGGATGCTGGCGACGGTGATGAATTCGCTGGCGCTGGCCGATGCCATGCGCCAGGCCGGTATCACCGCCCGCGTGATGTCCGCCATCAGTATCGAGCAGGTTGTCGAGCCGTATGTGCGCCCGAAGGCGCTGCAGTACCTGGAAGAAGGCAAGGTGGTGATCTTTGCCGCGGGTACCGGCAACCCGTTCTTTACGACCGATACCGCCGCCGCGCTGCGCGGCTCGGAGATCGGTGCGGAGATTGTGTTGAAGGCGACGAAAGTCGACGGTGTGTACAGCGCCGATCCGAACAAGGACCGCAATGCCGTTCGCTACGCGACGATCAGTTTCGACGAGGCGATTTCCAAGCATCTGCAGGTCATGGATGCAACCGCGTTCGCGCTGTGCCGGGACCAGAAGCTGCCGATCAAGGTGTTTTCCATCGTCAAGCCGGGCGCATTGAAAAATGTGATCCTGGGCGAGGACGAAGGCACGCTGGTTCATGTATAACTGAGTCGTACTCGTTGCAGAAGAGGAGAGCAGAATGGCAGTCGTTGATGTCAAGAAAACCGCCGAGCAGAAGATGCACAAATCGATCGAGACGCTGAAGGCGGACCTGGCGAAGGTTCGCACCGGGCGCGCGCACGTCGGCATCCTGGACCACGTGCTGGTCGATTATTACGGTACCCCCACCCAGATCAGCCAGGTCGCCAACGTGACCTTGCTGGACGCCCGCACCATCGGCGTGCAGCCCTGGGAAAAGAAGATGGTCAACGTGATCGAGAAAGCGATCCGCGAGTCGGATCTCGGCCTGAATCCGTCGACGCAGGGCGACATGATCCGCGTGCCGACGCCGGCGCTGACCGAGGAGCGCCGCAAGGAAATCGTGAAGATGGTGAAGGGCGAAGGGGAGGACGCGAAGGTTGCGGTGCGCAACATCCGCCGCGACGCCAACGAAGCCCTGAAGAAGCTCCTGAAGGACAAGGCGTGCTCGGAAGACGACGAGCGCCGCGCCCAGGATGACGTGCAAAAGCTGACCGACAAGTTTGTCGCCGAAATCGACAAGCTGATCGCAGAAAAAGAGAAGGAACTGCTGACCGTCTGACCGGTCGGCGGCGCGCTCCCCCGGCGGCGGAGCGCGCAAACCCGCAGTTGCCGCCCGCGCCGCAACGGAGCAGAGTTGACCGCTCCGACAGTCCTGTCCCCGGTGCGTGTTTCGATGAGACGTGCCCGGTCCGCAGCACGACCGGGATCCAGCGACAATCCTTTTTTCGCATCAGGCCTCTCATGACCCATCTCAGTTCAACCAAAGTGGTCCCCGCGGTGTCGGCCGTTCCCCGCCACATTGCCATCATCATGGACGGCAACGGACGCTGGGCGACCAAGCGTTACATGCCACGTGTGGCCGGCCACAAGAAGGGCGTCGAGGCCGTGCGCACGATCGTCGAGGCCTGCGTCGAGCGCGGCGTCGAATACCTGACGCTGTTCGCGTTCAGCTCCGAAAACTGGCGGCGTCCCGCGGACGAGGTATCGCTGCTGATGCGCCTGTTCGTGATCGCGCTCGAGCGCGAAGTCGCGAAGCTGCACATCAACGGCATCCGGCTGAAGGTCGTCGGCGATCTCTCCCGTTTCGATCCGAAACTGCAGGAGCTGATCCAAGCCGCCGAGCGCCGCACCGCCGGCAATACCCGGCTGACACTCACCATTTGCGCCAACTACGGCGGCCGCTGGGACATCATGCAGGCGGTGCGCAAAATGGTCACCGCCAACCCCGGCACCGCGGATTTCTCGGAAGACCAGCTGGCCGCGCACCTGTCGATGGCCTACGCGCCCGAGCCCGACCTGTTCGTCCGCACCGGCGGCGAGGAGCGCGTGTCCAACTTCCTGCTGTGGCAGATGGCGTACACCGAGTTCTATTTCACCGAGACCTATTGGCCGGATTTCGATGGCGCCGAGCTGGATCGCGCGATCGCTTCCTATCAGCATCGCGAACGCCGTTTCGGCCGTACCAGCGAACAGCTGATCGAACAGAAGAAGGCGTCCTGATGCTCAAGACGCGCGTCATCACGGCGTTGGTGTTGCTGGCGATCCTGCTCATAGTCTTATATTCGGAATCCTTTCTCTTCTTTGCCCTGGTGAGCGCGGCGTTCTTCGGCGCCGCCGCCTGGGAATGCTTCCGCTTGTTCAAGAACAGCCAGCCGGTGCTCGGCGCCGTGGTCTGGACCGCGGTATTCGGATTCATTGTCTTCCGCGGCGACCTGTCGGGCGCCACGCTGCTGTTTGCGCTGTGCATGGCGATCTGGGCCGTCCGCCTGACGCCTTCGCTCGCGGTTGGCCTGCCGCCGCTGGATGGTTTCGGCAACCGGCTGCTCAATGGCTTTTACGGCGTCGCCATCCTCGGCTGTTTCGTGGCGATCGTTGCGCTGTTCGGACAATCGCCGCTGTACCTGCTGTCGGTGCTGGCCATCGTCTGGGTTGCCGACATCGGCGCGTATTTTGCCGGCAAGGCATTCGGCCAGCGCAAGCTCGCGCCTTCGATTTCTCCCGGCAAGTCCTGGGAAGGCGCGGTCGGCGGCTGGATCGCGGTGCTGCTGCTAGCGGCCGCCTCGGCGATGCATCCCGCGCTGGCCGACACCTTTGCGCCGCGCGTGCTCGCCGGCTGGGGCTGGGCCGGCTTTGCGCTTGTCATGACGGTGATGGTCGCGGCGAGCATTGTCGGCGACTTGTTCGAATCGCAACTCAAGCGCCGCGCCGGCATGAAGGACAGCAGCAACCTGCTGCCCGGCCACGGAGGCGTCCTGGACCGCATCGATGCGTTGATCCCGACCCTGCCGTTTGCGGTGCTGGTCGGCGCGTGGCTTTGATATTAGGTGTTTGAATGCAGCGTATTACGATTCTCGGCGCCACCGGTTCCATCGGCGTTTCCACGCTCGACGTGGTGGGCCGGCACCCCGACCGGTACCAGGTATATGCACTGACCGCGCACGCCCGCGTCAGGGAACTGGCCGAGCAGTGCGAGCGTTTCCGGCCGGAGGTTGCGGTGGTCGGTTCGGCCGATGCCGCGGCGGCCTTGTCCGCCATGCTGCAGGAAAAAGGCGTCAGCACCGAAGTGGCGTACGGCGAAGAGGCCTTGTGCCGGGTGGCAGGCGCGCCGGCATGCGACACCGTGATGGCCGCCATTGTGGGCGCGGCCGGCCTCGCGCCGACGCTCTCGGCGGCACGCGCCGGCAAGAAGGTGCTGCTGGCGAACAAGGAAGCGCTGGTCATGTCCGGCAACCTGTTCATGGAAGCGGTCCAGGCCAGCGGCGCCACGCTTTTGCCCATCGACAGCGAGCACAATGCCATCTTCCAGTGCATGCCTGCGTCCTACAGCCGCGAGCCCGCCAGGCACGGGATCGCCAAGGTGCTGCTGACCGCATCCGGCGGACCTTTCCTCAAACGCGATGTTGCGACGCTGGAATCGGTTACGCCGGAAGAGGCGGTGGCCCATCCGAACTGGGTGATGGGGCGCAAGATTTCCGTCGATTCGGCGACGATGATGAACAAGGGCCTCGAGGTGATCGAGGCGCACTGGCTGTTCGGCGCCGCCGCCGCGCAGATCGAGGTCGTGATCCATCCGCAGAGCATGATTCATTCGATGGTGTCTTACGTGGACGGGTCGGTGCTGGCGCAGCTCGGCAATCCCGACATGCGCACCCCGATCGCGCATGCGCTGGCCTATCCGGAACGTATCGAATCCGGCGTTGCCGCGGTCGACCTGACGCAGATCGGCCAGCTGACGTTTCACAAGCCGGATTTCCAGCGTTTTCCCTGCCTAAAGCTGGCGTACGATGCGTTGTTGGCGGGCGGTACAGCCCCCGCTATACTGAACGCAGCAAATGAGGTTGCTGTCCAAGCATTCTTGGACAGAAGAATCGGGTTCCGGACGATCGACCGTGTGATCGCCCGCGTCATGGAGGCGCTGCCCCACGGCAATATCACCGATATCGGCGCCCTTCTGGAACAGGACCGTCGCGCCAGGGAGGTCGCGCTGTCCGCCATTTGAAGACAGGTACAACATGACTCTGCTGCATACCGTGGTTGCCTTCCTTGCGGCGCTCGCCGTTCTCGTCGTCGTGCATGAGCTCGGACACTACTGGGTGGCACGCTGGTGCGGGGTCAAGGTCCTGCGCTTTTCCGTCGGCATGGGCAGGATCATCTGGTCGCGGCGCTACGGCCCCGACCAGACCGAGTGGGCATTGTCCATCCTTCCCCTGGGCGGCTATGTCAAGATGCTCGATGCGCGCGAGCAGGACCTGAGCAGCATGCCCGCCTCCGACCTTGCGCGGGAATTCACCCGGCAGCCTGTCTTGAAGCGCATCGCGATCGTCGCGGCAGGCCCGCTGGCCAACTTCCTGCTCGCCATCGCGGTGTTCGCCGGCCTGTACAGCTACGGCATTCCCGAACCCAATACCCGCCTGCGCGCAGTGCCGGAACAGACGGCTGCCCATCAGGCGGGGCTGCGCGGCGGCGAACTCATCACCTCGGTCAACGGCGAGCCGGTGCGCATCTGGTCCGACCTGCGCTGGAAGATGATGCAGCTCGCGGTGGACAAGACTCCGGCGACGCTCGGCATAGAGAATCCGGCCGCGCCGGGACGCGACGACCTCCTCACGGTCCGGCTCGACAGCCTGTCGACCTCCGACCTGGAAGGCGATTTCCTTGCCAAGCTCGGCCTGGACCTGGCCCGTCCCAAGGCTGTCCTCGGAAAGATCGTGCCCGACGGCCCGGCCATGCAGGCCGGCCTGCGGGAAGGCGACGACATCCGCGCAGTCGACGGCCGGCCGCTGGTCGACGGGCTTGCGTTCGTCGAACTGGTCCGCGCTTCGCCCGGCAAGACGCTGCAGGTCTCTGGCGTGCGCGACGGGCAGCCGTTCACCATCAGCGTGACGCCGGAAGCCGTCACGAAAAACGACCAGACCATCGGCCGCATCAAGGCGGAAGTCCCGCTCACGCCGGAAATGATCGTTGCAAGCGAGGCGCCGCTGGCCGCGCTCGGCAAGGCAGTCCGCAAGACCTGGGATACCAGCGTCCTGACACTGAAGATGCTTGGTAGAATGATCGTCGGCGAGCTGTCGTGGAAGAATATCACCGGGCCGATCACCATTGCCGACTACGCCGGGCAGACCGCGCGCATCGGCATGATCAGCTACCTGACGTTCATCGCCTTCATCAGCATCAGCCTGGGCGTCATGAATCTGCTCCCCATACCGGTTTTAGATGGGGGGCTTTTACTGTATTATTCGCTGGAACTTTTGACCGGCCGGGCCATTCCCGAACGGATCGGAGAAATGGCCCAGCGAGCGGGAGTGGGCATCCTGATGACCTTGATGGCGGTTGCCGTCTTCAACGACATCGTACGGCTCATGTCCTGAGTCCTTGCGGCTCTGCCGCTGGCGAACGCAAGGATATTGATAATAAAACAACCGATGAAATTATATTCCGAGCGTTTCCCTCAACCTTTTTTCCCACGTCGTCTTTTCGCAGCTGCCGCATTCGCGTTGTGCACCGGTCATGCGCTGGCGGTCGATCCGTTTGTCGTCAAGGACATCCGGGTAGAGGGAATCCAGCGTACCGAAGCAGGAACGGTATTCAGCTACCTGCCGGTGCGCGTCGGCGAAACCTATACCGATGAAAAGGGCGCGGCTGCCATCAAGGCGCTGTACGCAACCGGCTTCTTCAAGGACGTGCGGATCGAAGTCGAGGGCGAGGTGCTCGTCGTCAGCGTGGAAGAGCGTCCGGCGATCGCCGGGGTCGACTTTTCCGGCACCAAGGAATTCGACAAGGACACGCTGACCAAGGCGCTCAAGGATATCGGCCTGGGCGAGTCCCGCATTTTCGACAAGGCGCTGGTGGACCGCGCCGAGCAGGAACTGAAGCGCCAGTACCTGTCGCGCGGCCTGTACGGCGTGCAGATCACCACGACGGTGACGCCGGTGGAGCGCAACCGCGTCAACATCACCTTCGCCGTCGACGAAGGCGAGGTCGCGCGCATCAAGCAGATCAACTTCGTCGGCAACAAGGCGTTCCCGGACAGCGAACTGCTCAGCCTGCTGAACCTGCGCACGCCCGGCTGGTTCACCTGGTACACCAAGGCCGACCAGTATTCCAAGCAAAAGCTCACCGGCGATATCGAAGCCCTGCGCTCCCATTACCTGAACCGCGGTTACCTCGAGATGCAGGTGGAGTCCACGCAGGTGTCGATCACGCCGGACAAGAAGGACATCTACATCACGATCAACATCAGCGAGGGCGAGAAGTTCACCGTCGGCGACGTCAGGCTGGAAGGCGAGATGCTCGGCCGCGAGGAAGAACTGAAGCAGCTGATCGAACTGAAGAGCGGCGACGTCTACTCCGGCGAAAGGCTGGCTGAGAGCGTGAAAAAGATTTCCGAGCGGCTCGGCAATTTCGGTTACGCGTTCGCGAACGTCAATGCCAACCCGGAGATCAACCGCGAAAAGAAGGAAGTCAGCTTCACCGTGCTGGTCGACCCCGGCAAGCGTGTCTACGTGCGCCGCATCAATATCGCCGGCAACACCAAGACGCGCGACGAAGTGATCCGCCGCGAATTCCGCCAGTTCGAGAATTCCTGGTATGACGGCGAAAGGATTAAGCTGTCGCGCGACCGCGTCGACCGTCTCGGTTACTTCAAGGAAGTCAGCATCGAGACGCCGGAAGTGCCGGGCACCACCGACCAGGTCGACGTGAACATGACCGTCGCCGAAAAGCCGACCGGTAATATCCTGCTCGGCGCCGGCTTTTCGAGCAGCGAGAAAGTCATCCTGACCGGCTCGATCCAGCAGGCCAACGCTTTCGGCAGCGGCAATACGCTTGGTGTCGACGTCAACACCAGCCGCCGCAACAAGACGCTGGCACTGTCGCAGGTCACGCCGTATTTCACCGACGAAGGCATCAGCCGCAGTTACGAACTGTTCCTGCGCACGACCCGTCCGCCGGAAGTCAATACCGGCGATTACCAGGTACGCACCACCGGCGCCAACGTCAAGTTCGGTGTGCCGTTCTCGGAAGTCGATACCGTGTTCTTCGGCATCGGCGTCGAGCGTACGAACGTGCTGACGTATACCGGCGTCCCGGGATTCAACGACAGCCCGGAACTGTACAAACGCTATGTGATCGACTTCGGCAACGGCACGGAAGCCACCACCACCGGCTTCCCGCTCACCGCCGCATGGCAGCGCGACAGCCGCGACAGCGCGCTGGTGCCGACCAACGGCCGCTACCAGCGCGTCAATCTCGAAATCGCGCCGGCCGGAAGCCTGAAGTACTACCGGGCAATGTATCAGCACCAGTGGTTCCGTCCGTTCTTCCGCGCGGTAACTCTCGCGCTGAACGGCGAAATCGATTATGGCGGCGGTCTCGGCGGCAAGCCGTACCCGATCTTCAAGAACTTCTATGCCGGCGGCATCGGCTCGGTACGCGGTTTCGAGGGTTCGTCGCTCGGCCCGCGCGCGCGCAATGGCGACCCGCTGGGCGGCACCTCGCGCATCATCGCCAATGCCGAGCTGCAATTCCCGTTCCCCGGCTCCGGCAACGACCGTACACTGCGCTGGTTCACTTTCCTCGACGCGGGCAACGTGTTCGGCGAAGACCAGAAGCTTAAGGTGTCCGACCTGCGTTATTCCGTCGGCGCCGGCATCAGCTGGGTGTCGCCGATCGGACCGCTGAAGCTGAGCTACGGCGTGCCGCTGAACGCGAAGGAGGGCGATCGCAAGCAGAGCTTCCAGTTCCAGCTCGGTACCGGTTTCTAGAGAGTGTCATGAGCTGGATTGGGGGTCGCGTTCGGTCGGGAAGGGATGCAGTGCGGGGGGCGCGGCGCCCGCGGCGCGCCGTGCAGGCTGGGTGCCTGCGCAAGCGGGCTCGGCGCCCCCTCTTACACCGCAATGCGTCCCTTCTCGACCGAGCCCTCCGGGGAGCCCCGATAACCGGCCGCCTGCGGTGGTGCGGGACTGGCCCGTGGAACCACCACGGGCCAGTCCCGCGCCTGGCATTCGGCCGGTTCTCGGGCTGTGCGACCCCCAATCCAGTTCATGACACTCTCCAAGGGATGGCATAATAGTAATTTGACCTGCGGAGAACGACCTTGAAGTCCTTCATTACAACATCGACGCCGCTCAAGTGCATGACCCTGCTCGCGGCATTATTGCTTCCGCTGGCCGGCGCCCATGCGCAAGAGTCGAAAGTCGGATTCGTCAGCACCGAGAGGATTTTCCGCGAAGCCGCGCCCGCCAAGGCGGCCCAGGCGAAGATAGAACAGGAATTCTCCCGGCGCGAGAAGGAACTGCAGGACATGGCAAGCCGCCTGAAGTCCATGTCCGACAAGCTCGACAAGGATGCGGCGATCCTGTCCGAATCTGACCGCATGAAGCGCCAGCGCGAACTGGCGGACCTGGACAAGGACTTCCAGCGCAAGCAGCGCGAATTCCGCGAAGACCTGAACCAGCGCCGCAATGAAGAACTCGCCGTCGTGCTGGAGCGTACCAACAAGGTGATCAAGCAGATCGCCGAAAGCGAAAAGTACGACATCGTGTTCCAGGAAGCCGTCTACGCCAGCCCGCGAATCGATATCACGGACAAGGTGCTCAAGGCGCTCAACAAGTAAAGATTCAACGTTTCAAAGAGGTCCAGAATGCGCACTCGGCTGGGAAAATTGGTCGAACGCTTGGGGGGCCAGCTGACAGGCGATGCCGAAGCCGAAGTCTCCGGCATCGCACCGCTCGATAGCGCGGACGCATCGCACATCACCTTTCTTTCGAATCCCAAATTCCGGAATCAGGCAGGGCAGACGAAGGCGGCGGCGCTGATCCTGTCACCCGCGGACGATGCGGCGCTGGCCGGCGTGTACGGCGGCTCGCGCATCGTCACCGACAACCCCTATGCTTATTTTGCGCGCGCAGCGCAGTTTTTCGTCGAGCTGTATGCGGAGCCGGTCCGGCCGGGCATCCATCCGGCGGCCGTCGTGCATCCGGAGGCGCGGGTCGACGCGGGCGCGACCATCGGGCCGAACGTCACGGTCGAAGCCGGTGCCGCCATCGCGGCCGGCGCGGTCATCGATGCCGGCTGCTTCATCGGCCGCAATGCGAGGGTCGGGGAGGGCACGCATTTCTTCGCCAACGTCGCCTTTCATGCCGGCTGCGAGATCGGCAAGCGCGGCATCATCCATTCCGGCGCGGTGATCGGCGCCGACGGCTTCGGCTTCGCCCGTGAAAACGGCGTCTACATCAAGATTCCGCAGACCGGCCGCGTGGTGATCGGGGACGACGTCGAAATCGGGGCCAACACCACCGTCGACCGCGGCGCGCTCGCCGATACCATCATCGAGGACGGGGTCAAGCTCGACAACCAGATCCAGATCGGGCACAACTGCCAGATCGGCGCGCACACCGCGATGGCCGGCTGCGTCGGCGTGGCCGGCAGCGCGAAGATCGGCAAGTACTGCACCTTCGGCGGCGCCGCGATGGTGCTCGGCCACCTGACCGTCGTCGACAACGTGCACGTCTCGTCCGGCAGCATGGTGACGCGCTCCATCCTGGAACCCGGCCAGTACACCGGTTTCTATCCTCTGGCAAAGAATGCTGAATGGGAAAAATCTGCAGCCATCGTGCGCAATTTGGGAACGATGCGTGAGAAAATCCGCGAGCTGGAAAAAACTATCAAGTCGCTCACCGAAAAAAAGTAATGAAAACCCTCGATATCAATCAAATCAAAGAATACCTCCCGCATCGTTACCCGCTGCTGCTCGTCGACCGCGTGCTGGAATGGGAATCCGGCAAGACCATTACCGCGATCAAGAACGTGACTGTGAATGAAGAATTCTTCAACGGCCATTTTCCGCACAAGCCGGTGATGCCGGGCGTACTGATGATCGAGGCATTGGCGCAGACCGCCGCTTTGCTGTCCTTCCTCACCATGGGTCAGAAACCGGATCACAACAGCGTGGTCTACTTTGTCGGCATCGACGGCGCGCGCTTCAAGCGTCCGGTGGAGCCGGGCGACCAGCTCAAGATGCAAGTGGAAATCCTGCGCACCGCGCGCGGCATCTGGAAATACAAGGCACAGGCAACCGTCGACGGCCAGGTCGCTGTCGAGGCGGAGCTGATGTGCACCATGCGCAGCGCGGCGGATGCGAGCCAGCCAGCGGGGCAGTAATGACACTCATCCATCCAACCGCGATCATTGAACCGGGCGCGGCGCTCGACGATTCGGTCGAGGTTGGCGCGTATTCGGTGATCGGGCCGAACGTGAAGATCGGCGCCGGCACCAGGATCGGTCCGCACGTGGTCATCGGCGGCCATACCACGATCGGCAGCGACAACCAGATCTTCCAGTTTGCGTCGATCGGCGGACCGCCGCAGGACAAGAAGTACGGCGGCGAACCGACCAGGCTCGAGATCGGCGACCGCAACCTGATCCGTGAATTCTGCACGCTGAACTGCGGAACGGCGCAGGACACGGGCGTGACCCGCATCGGAAGCGACAACTGGCTGCTCGCCTATGTGCACATCGCGCACGACTGCGTGGTCGGGAACAATACGATTTTCTCGAACAACGCCAGCCTTGCCGGCCACGTGCATGTGGGCGACTGGGTGATCATGAGCGGCTTTTCCGCGGTCCACCAGTTCTGCCAGATCGGCGAGCATGCCTTCGTCGGCATGACCACCAGCGTGACGCAGGACGTGCCGCCGTTCGTGCTGGTATCCGGCAATCCGTCCGCGGCGTACGGCATCAATATCGAAGGGCTGAAGCGGCGCGGCTTCACGCGCGAGCAGATCGGCGATCTGCGCAATGCCTACAAGACGCTCTACAAGTCCGGCCTCACGCTGGATGAGGCGAAATCCGCGCTCACCCAGGCGGAGGCGGACGCGCCCGCGTCCGCGCCGCACCTGCGCCGGCTGCGCGAATTCCTCGACGCGTCTACCCGTGGCATCGTCCGCTGAGCTTTCCATCGCGATGGTCGCCGGTGAGAGTTCCGGCGACCTGCTGGCGAGCCGCTTGCTGTCGGGCCTGCGGCCGCAGCTGCCGGACGCGCGCATCCATGGCATCGGCGGCCCGAAAATGGCGGAGTACGGCTTTCACAGCGACTGGCCGATGGAAAAGCTGTCGGTGCGCGGGCTGTTCGAAGTCCTCGCGCACTACCGGGAGATCAAGGGCATCCAGAATGCGTTGTGCGACATGCTGCTGGCGGAAAGGCCGGCGGCATTCATCGGCGTCGACGCGCCCGACTTCAACTTCGGCCTCGAGATCCAGCTCAGGCAGGCCGGCATCCCGACCATGCATTTCATCAGCCCGTCGATCTGGGCGTGGCGCGCCGGACGCATCAAGAAAATCGCGAAAGCGGTGTCGCACATGCTCGTGGTCTTTCCGTTCGAGGAAGAGATCTACCGCAAGGCCGGCATCCCGGCGACCTATGTCGGCTACCCTCTGGCGGAAGTGATTCCGCTCGAACCCGACGTCTCTGCCGCGCGCGCGGCGCTCGGCCTGCCTGCAGCGGCCAAGGTGATCGCGGTCCTGCCCGGCAGCCGCATGTCGGAGCTGAAATACAATAGCGTCGCCTTCATCCAGGGGGCGCAGCGCATCCTGCAGCGCGACCCGTCGGTGCGGGTGGTGGTCCCGATGGCGGGGGAAAAGCAGCGCGCCTATTTTTCCGCACTGCTGGCCCAGGCCGGGCTCGGCGATGTGCCGCTGCAGCTGCTTTCCGGGCAGTCGCACACAGCCATCGCTGCCGCCGACAGCGTGCTGGTCGCGTCGGGCACCGCGACGCTGGAAGTCGCGCTGTTCAAGAAGCCGATGGTAATCGGCTACAGGATGATGCGTGCTTCATGGCAAGTGATGCGGCGCATGGCCTATCAGCCCTGGGTCGGTCTGCCCAATATTCTTGCGCGCGAGTTCCTGGTGCCGGAACTGCTGCAGGACGCGGCCACGCCCGAAGCAATGGCCGATGCGCTGTGGAGCCAGCTGAATGACGACACCCTGCGCCGGCGCCTGCATCAGCGCTTCACCGACATGCACCACAGCCTGCTGCGCGACTCGGCCCGGGAAAGCGCACAGGCGGTATTGCAACTGATCGGCAGGAAGGCGGCCGCATGAACCGGCGCAACGACAGCCTCGCGCTGTTCGCCCACGACGGTGAACTGATCTGCGGCGTCGACGAGGCAGGGCGCGGGCCGCTGGCCGGCGCGGTCTTTGCGGCTGCGGTGATCCTCGACCCGGCGCGCCCGATCGAGGGCTTGCGCGACTCGAAGAAACTGACCGAGGCGCGGCGCAACGAACTCGCGGAACAGATCAAGGCGCGTGCGCTCGCATGGTCGGTCGCGCAGTGTTCCGAACTCGAAATCGATGCGCTTAACATCCTGCAGGCGACCATGCTCGCGATGCGGCGCGCAGTGGAGGGATTGCATCCGGCGCCCACGCTCGCCCTGATCGACGGCAACCGCTGCCCGGTGATGCCGGTCCGCTCCGAGGCGATCGTGAAGGGGGACGATACGGTGCCGGCGATATCGGCCGCGTCGATCCTCGCGAAGACTGCGCGCGATGCGGCGCTGATGCAGTTGCACCAGCAGTATCCGCATTACGCATTCGACCAGCACAAGGGCTACCCGACGGCGCTGCATCTCGAGCGCCTGCGCCTGCACGGCGTATCGCCGGTGCACCGCAAGTCGTACGCGCCGGTGCGGGAATTGCTGGACCTGCCGGCGCCACAGCCGCACACCAAGTAAGGCACCGGGATGAAAACCATCACTTCGCGGGACAATCCGCTGTACAAGGAACTGAAGCAGCTCGCGACGAGTTCCCAGGCGCGCCGCAAGGCAGGGCGCTCGCTGCTGGATGGCGTGCACCTGTGCCAGGCCTATCTCGACCAGGCCGGCATGCCGCCGTTCTGCGTGGCGAGCGAAACCTCAATGGCGCATCCCGAGGTGCAGGCGGTGGTGCAGCGCTGCGAGGCGGCGCGGGTGCAATGCATTGCGCTGCCGGACTCCCTCTACCAGGCGGTGAGCCAGGTGGAAAACGGGATTGGCCTGATGTTCGTCGTGGACACGCCGCAGGTCGCGGTTCCTGCCGCGCTGAAACATGCGGCGGTACTGCTTGACAACCTGCAGGACCCGGGCAACCTCGGCTCCATCCTGCGCAGTGCGGCGGCGGCCGGCATCCGGCATGTTTACTGCAGCAAGGGCACCGCGTTCGCCTGGTCGCCCAAGGTGCTGCGCGCCGGCATGGGCGCGCATTTCGTGCTCGCGATCGCGGAAAATGCGGACCTGGCCGCGGTCGTGCGTTCGGCTCGGGTGCCGGTGCTGGCCACCAGCTCCCATGCGGCGCGGACCGTCTACGAAGCGGACCTCGACCAGCCGGTCGCCTGGCTGTTCGGGCATGAAGGGCAGGGGGTATCGGCGGATCTGCTGGACCTCGCCACGGATACGGTCGCGATTCCGCACCTGGGGCAGATGGAGTCCCTGAACGTGGCTGCCAGCGCCGCCGTATGCCTGTTCGAACAGGTCAGGCAGCGGCGCCGATCCAAGGCTTGATTCACTGCGGCAGCAGTTGCTGCGAGCATTCCTGATACACGATGCCCGGTGCGACGCAGCGTTCATCCGGGTCCAGCTTCATTCCCGATTCCGGCGGACAGATGCGGTCGAACTGGTAGGTCCTGCCGTGGATGACCGCATAGCGATAAATCGATGCATCGCGCCAGGTGCCGATCGGTTCCTCGACGCGTTCCGGCTGGTCGAACCGGAGGCCGCCCTTTTCCGCCATCGCATTCCGGGTATTGGTTACCAGTCCTAGCGACTCGATATCGGATTCCACCTGACTCAAACCTTCTTTCAGCGCCCAGAAGAAAAACAGCAGGCAGGCCCATAAGACGATTTCCAGCAGCACGAGATCCATGGCCATCTCCTCCGATGTCTTTACTCTCTTTATATGCGATCGTGAGGCGGAATGTAAGTTTCGCGTAAGTCCGGAACAATAATTTTTTGCCTGCCGAAAGGACAACAAAAAACGCCGCCGGCACGAGTGCCCGCGGCGTTCAGACTCCGGCTCCGCGCCGGCGGTTCATTCAATATGCCCGTTTGTCGGACTTGATCTCCTGCAGGATCATCGTTGCAATCTCTTCAATGGATTTCGCGGTGGAGGACATCCACCGGATTCCCTCGCGGCGCATCATCTTTTCCGCTTCATTCACTTCATAGCGGCAGTTTTCCAGCGCGGCATATTTGCTCCCCGGCCGGCGCTCGTTGCGCACCTCGGCCAGGCGATCCGGGGCGATCGACAGCCCGAACAGCTTCTTCTTGAACTGCACCAGGCCGCCAGGCAGCTTGCCGCGCTCGAAATCCTCGGGGATCAGCGGATAGTTGGCGGCCTTGATACCGTATTGCATCGCGAGGTAAAGGCTGGTCGGCGTCTTGCCGGAGCGTGACACCCCGACCAGGATGACATCTGCCGCGGCGAGGTTCTGGTCCGACTGGCCGTCGTCATGGGCGAGCGAAAAGTTGATTGCCTCGATGCGGTTCTTGTAGTCCTCCGAATCCGCGATGTTGTGGCTGCGGCCGACGGTATGCGTCGATTTCACCCCGAGTTCCTGCTCCAGCGGTTCGACGAAGGTCTGGATCAGGTCCATGTGCATGCCGGTGGACTGGCGCACCACCGAAGACAGGTCGGACTTCACCAGCGTCGAAAACACGATCGGCCGCTTGCCGTCGCGCGCGCAGGCGGCGTTGATTTCCCGTACTGCTTCGTACGCCTTGTCCAGCGTGTCGATGAAGGGCAGGCGGACTTGCTTGAAACGCAATTCAAATTGCGTCAGGACCGAGTGCCCGAAGGTTTCCGCGGTAATGCCTGTGCCGTCGGAAACGAAAAACACGGTGCGGTCGGCGGGCGGCAGGAGGTGGGCGGGCGAGTCTGGCATAATGTTGTTCAAATAGAAAGCATGAAAAGTTCTAAATTGTGTCCGGCAAGCTGCGGTTGCAGACTGTAAAATGACGTTCAATTATTGGCAGCACGCAGCGTTCACGAAGAATAACAAAAAGAGCGCCAGGGCGAAGGCACATATGCAGATTTCCCATCATCAAAATAGAGGTAGTCATGTCCAACGCAGTCACAACCGGGGCGACCCAGGGGGCTACTTACGTAGCTTCATTTGAAAACCTGAGAATGACGGACGTCGAGTCCGTCGGCGGCAAGAACGCGTCACTCGGCGAAATGATCAGCCAGCTGGCCGGCGCCGGCGTGCGCGTGCCCGGCGGTTTCGCGACCACCGCGCAGGCTTTCCGCGATTTCCTGTCGCATGCGCAAGACGGCGGCGCGTCGCTGGCGCAGCGCATCGCCGATCGCCTGGCCTCGCTCAACGTCGACGACGTGCGCGCGCTCGCGTCGACCGGCGCGGAAATCCGCCAGTGGATCATCGACACGCCGTTCCAGCCGCGCCTGGAACAGGAGATCCGCGAGTTCTACCAGCGGCTCGTCGCCGATTCCGCGGCCGAGGTGTCGTTCGCGGTACGCTCTTCGGCGACCGCCGAAGACCTGCCGGATGCTTCCTTCGCTGGCCAGCAGGAAACTTTCCTGAACGTGGTCGGCATCGACAACGTGCTGGAAGCGATCAAGCATGTGTTCGCCTCCCTCTACAACGACCGCGCGATTTCCTATCGCGTGCACAAGGGCTTCACCCACGCGGAAGTGGCCTTGTCGGCGGGGGTGCAGCGCATGGTCCGCTCCGACGTCGGCGCCGCCGGCGTGATGTTTACCCTCGATACCGAATCCGGCTTCAAGGACGTCGTGTTCATCACGTCCAGCTACGGCCTGGGCGAAACCGTGGTGCAGGGCGCGGTCAATCCCGACGAGTTCTATGTGCACAAGCCGATGCTGGAACAGGGCAAGATGCCGATCATCCGCCGCAACATCGGTTCCAAGCTGATCAAGATGGAGTTCACCGGCGAGGCCAAGGCCGGGCGCTCGGTGAAGACGGTCGACGTGCCGATCGAACTGCGCAACCGCTATTCCCTGAACGACCAGGAAATCGTCGAACTGGCGAAGTACGCGGTGATCATCGAGAAGCACTACGGTCGGCCGATGGACATCGAGTGGGGCAAGGACGGCCGCGACGGCAAGCTCTACATCCTGCAGGCGCGGCCGGAAACGGTGAAGTCGCAGCAGAAGGCGAACGAGGCGCAGCAGCGCTTCAAGCTCAAGGGCAGCGGCACGGTGCTCGCCGCCGGCCGCGCGATCGGTCAGAAGATCGGCGCCGGCCCGGTGCGCGTGATCCGCGATCCGTCTGAAATGGAACGGGTGCAGCCGGGCGACGTGCTGGTGGCCGACATGACCGATCCGAACTGGGAGCCGGTGATGAAGCGCGCGTCGGCGATCGTCACCAACCGCGGCGGCCGGACTTGCCATGCGGCGATCATCGCGCGGGAGCTCGGCGTGCCGGCGGTGGTCGGCTGCGGCAATGCGACCGACGTGCTGAAGGACGGCACGCTGGTGACCGTGTCCTGCGCGGAAGGCGACGAAGGCAAGATTTACGACGGGCTGCTGGAAACCGAAGTGACCGAAGTGTCGCGCGGCGAACTGCCGTCGCTGCCGCTGAAGATCATGATGAACGTGGGTAATCCGCAGCTCGCCTTCGACTTCCAGTCGATCCCGAACGGCGGCGTCGGCCTGGCCCGCCTCGAGTTCATCATCAACAACAACATCGGCGTGCATCCGAAGGCGATCCTTGAGTATCCCGGCGTCGATCCCGACCTGAAGAAGGCGGTGGAGTCGGTCGCGCGCGGTCATGCGTCGCCGAAGGCGTTTTATGTGGACAAGCTGGCCGAAGGGGTGGCGACGATTGCCGCGGCGTTCTGGCCCAAGCCGGTGATCGTGCGCCTGTCGGACTTCAAGTCCAACGAGTACAAGAAGCTGATCGGCGGCTCGCGCTACGAGCCGGACGAGGAAAACCCGATGCTCGGCTTCCGCGGCGCGGCACGTTACCTTGCGGCGGATTTCGCCGAAGCGTTCGAGATGGAATGCCAGGCGATGAAGCGGGTGCGCAACGACATGGGCCTGACCAACGTCGAGATCATGGTGCCCTTCGTGCGCACGCTTGGCCAGGCGGAGAAAGTGGTCAACCTGCTGGCGCGCAACGGCTTGAAGCGGGGTGAGAACGGCTTGCGCCTGATCATGATGTGCGAAGTGCCGTCCAATGCGATCCTCGCGGAACGCTTCCTCGAGTATTTCGACGGTTTCTCGATCGGCTCCAACGACCTGACCCAGCTTACGCTCGGTCTCGACCGCGACTCCGGGATGGAACTGCTGGCAGCGGATTTCGACGAGCGCGATGACGCGGTGCGGGCGCTGTTGTCGAAGGCGATCGCGGCTTGCCGCGAGCAGGGCAAGTACATCGGCATCTGCGGCCAGGGTCCTTCGGACCACCCGGATTTCGCGGAGTGGCTGATGAAGGAGGGGATCGCGTCGATTTCGCTCAACCCCGATACCGTGATCGACACCTGGCAGAAACTGGCATCGGCGGGTTGACCGGTACTTGTGCGTACCGCAGCGGGAAAACGCGGGCCCCGCGCCCGCGTTTTTTATTTGCTGCGAACTGTTGTAAGGTGGCAAAAACCTGAGCTAAAACATTTTGTGCAGTAGGGTTTTCGATTAGACTTGAGCCAGTTTGTGACCGGACAACAACTAACAAAAACAGCAGTACCTCTGTATTGCGCCCCCGCATGCCTTCGGCTGCGGGGGCTTTTTGTTTTTATAATGCCTTGTCGACAAGGAGGGTGGGGATGACAGACTGGATCGCGTGGTTCGTGCTGGCGGGAGCGCTGGTCGCGGTGGAAATGTTCACGGGAACGTTCTACCTGCTGATGATCGCGATCGGATTTGCCGCTGGCGGCGCAGCCGCGCTGGCCGGCGGCGCAATGCCGCTGCAATTCGTGGCGGCCGCGACGATCGGCGTGCTCGCGACCTTCGGCTTGCGCCGCAGCCGCTGGGGAAGGATTGTGCGCAGCGATGCGCGGCGCGACCCCAATGTGAACCTCGACATCGGGCAGACCCTGGTGGTCGACGCCTGGAGCGGCGGCGAAGGGGGCGTGCGCACCGCCCGCGTGATGTACCGCGGCGCATTGTGGGATGTGGAACTGGAGCAGGGCGCGCCGGCAGTGCCCGGCGCCCATGTAATCCGGGAAGTGCGAGGCAACCGCCTCATCGTCGCGAACAGCGGATCGAAACACCGATAAGGAGGCGCAATGGATATCACGTTCGGCAATGTCAGCCTGGTTCTCTTCATCGTCGCGGTGGTGTTTGTCATCAAGACCATCAATGTCGTGCCGCAGCAGCATGCATGGGTGGTGGAACGGCTCGGCAAGTATCACGCGACGCTTGGTCCGGGACTCAACATCGTGCTGCCTTTCGTCGACCGCATCGCGTACAAGCATTCGCTGAAGGAGATTCCGCTCGACGTGCCCAGCCAGGTCTGCATCACCAAGGACAACACCCAGCTGCAGGTCGACGGCATCCTGTATTTCCAGGTGACCGATGCGATGCGCGCCTCCTACGGCTCGTCCAATTACATTGCCGCCATCACGCAGCTGGCGCAGACCACGCTGCGTTCGGTGATCGGCCGCATGGAGCTGGACAAGACCTTCGAGGAGCGCGAGCACATCAACCGCGCGATCGTCAATGCGATCGACGAATCCGCGGCCAATTGGGGCGTGAAGGTGCTGCGCTACGAAATCAAGGACCTGACGCCGCCCAATGAGATCCTGCATGCGATGCAGCAGCAGATCACCGCGGAGCGCGAAAAGCGCGCGCTGATCGCGGCTTCCGAAGGGCGCAAGCAGGAGCAGATCAACATTGCCAACGGCGAACGGGAAGCATCGATTGCCCGGTCGGAAGGCGAAAAGCAGGCGGCGATCAACCGTGCGCAAGGGCAGGCGGCATCGATCCTGGCGATTGCCGAAGCAACCGCCGAGGCGCTGCGCAAGACGGCCGCGGCGATTCGCGAACCGGGCGGCGCGGATGCGGTCAACCTGAAGGTGGCGGAGCAATACGTGAATGCGTTCTCCCAGCTCGCAAAGACCAACAACTCGCTGATCATCCCGGCCGACATGAGCGATATCGGAGGCCTGATCGCGGGGGCGATGCAGGTGGTGAAGTCGCAGAAGGGGAACTGAGCCCCGGCTGGCGCGGCATCAGCAGTCCGCGGCGCCCTCGGGGCACCGCGCCCCGCGTCGCGAGCGTGGCCGCTCGCCGGCGCGTTGCGCGCCGGGCGCGTAGCCGGGCGCCTAGCGCCGGTGCTGCTTCATGATCGACTGCTGTTCGCGCTGCCAGTCGCGCTGCTTTTCGCTCTCGCGCTTGTCGTGCTGCTTCTTGCCCTTGGCCAGGCCGACCTCGCACTTGATGCGGCCCTTGGTGTAGTGCAGGTTCAGCGGCACCAGCGTGTAGCCGGAGCGTTCGACCTTGCCGATCAGCTTCTTGATCTCCTCGCCGTTGAGCAGCAGCTTGCGGGTGCGTACCGGGTCGGGGTTGACATGGGTCGATGCGGTGGGCAGCGGGCTGATATGGGCGCCGAACAGGAAGACTTCCCCCTGGCGCACGATCACGTAGGCTTCCTTCAGCTGCACGCGACCGGCGCGAATCGCCTTGACTTCCCACCCGTGTAGCACCATGCCGGCTTCGTAACGCTCCTCGATGAAGTAGTCGTGGAAGGCTTTTTTATTATCAACAATCGTCATGAATGTGGGAAACAGAGCGGCTCAGTTAAAATTCAATCTCGTATTCTAACAAACGGTGTATTTCCAATGGCTGTGGTTCACAAGTCGGTATTGCTGGGGTACAGCGCCGAGCAGATGTATGCGCTGGTCGACGGCATCGAGGACTATCCCAAATTCCTGCCGTGGTGCGGCGGAACCGAGGTGCGCCAGCGCGAAGGCGAAAAGGTGGTTGCCACACTGCAGATCAACTACCACGGCGTCAAGCAGACCTTCTCGACCGAAAATGTCCACATTGCGCCGGCCTCGATCACGATGAACCTGCTGGAAGGGCCGTTCAAGCATCTGCACGGCACCTGGACCTTCAAGCCGCTGCGCGCGGACGCCTGCAAGATCGAGTTCGACCTGCACTATGAATTTTCCAGCAGGGTGCTGGAACAGGTGATCGGGCCGGTATTCAACATGATCGCCAACAGTTTCGTCGATTCCTTCTGCAAGCGCGCGGAGACGGTGTATGGCTGAGATCCGGGTTCAGGTCTGTTATGCGCGGCCGGACAGGCAGGTGCTGCGGGAACTAACGGTGGCCGAGGGCGCCACCGTGGAAGCCGCGATCCGCGCCAGCGGCCTGTTGCAGGAAGCGCCGGAAATCGACCTTGCGCGCAACCGCGTCGGGATATACGGCAAGCTCAAGGCGCTGGACACGGTGCTGCGCGCGCACGACCGGGTGGAGATTTATCGGCCGCTAGTGGCCGACCCGAAGGAATCGCGTCGCGCGCGGGCAGCGAAAAAGGAAGAGCAGAAGGCGCAGTGACGGCGGGCCGCCCGCCTACTTGCAGCCTTCCAGCACGCGCCGGGCGTCCCGGCTTTCCTGTGCGCGTTGCTCGTCTGTCAAGAAAGCGCGCTCGCCATTCTTGTCGATCCGGGCCACGCGCTCGCCGGCATCCAGCACCCGCTGGTAATCCCGCGCGCGTTCGCAATTCTTGGCCTTTTCCGCGGCAAGTCTTGCCTCTTCGGCAGCCTTCTTTTCCTTCTCCGCCTGTTCCATGCGCCGCTTCTTGAATTCCGCGTTCTTCTCGGCGATGCTCATTTCACCGGCCGGGGCGGGCGCGGAGGCCGGCTTCCCGTCCGAGGACCCGGCTGCGGGACCGGATGCCGGGGCGACTGCTTTCCCGGGCTGCTTCAGGATGCGGCTGGCCGGCACCGACGGCGGCGGCGGCATGTCGGAGTATTGTCTTGTCCCTTTTTCATCGAGCCAGACATATTGCGCCGCGGCCGGCAGGTGGCTGCCGGCGATGGCAAGCATGACGGCCGCCGCCGCCAGGAGCCTGAGAGGAGGCTGCTTCATGGGTTTCCTTGAATCCGGGACATGGAAGGATTTCGCCATGCTTTGCCGTCGCTGTCAATGAAGCGCGCGGGCAGGCGCGGCGCGGCTTGCGCGGGAGGGACTTGCCGGGAGGATTACTGTATAATCCGCTTTTGCGCCTATAGGAATCACTATGCGTCTACTCCAGAAAGCACTCACGTTCGATGACGTGCTGCTCGTCCCGGCACATTCGGACATCCTCCCCAAAGACACCTCCCTCAAAACGCGCCTGACGCGCAACATCACGCTGAACATTCCGCTGCTGTCGGCGGCGATGGACACCGTCACCGAGGCGAGGCTGGCGATCGCGATGGCGCAGGAGGGAGGCATCGGCATCGTCCACAAGAACCTCAAGCCGAAGGACCAGGCGCGCGAAGTGGCGAAGGTCAAGCGCTTCGAGTCCGGCGTGGTGCGCGATCCGATCACGATTCCGCCGACGATGCGCATCCGCGACGTGATCGCGCTGTCGGAGCAGCATGGCATCAGCGGCTTCCCGGTGGTGGAAGGCAAGACGGTGGTCGGCATCATCACCAACCGCGACCTGCGTTTCGAGGAAGAGCTGGATGCCGAAGTGCGCGCCAAGATGACGCCGCGCGAGAAGCTGGTGGTCGTGAAGGAGGGCGCGGACCTGTCGGAAGCCAAGCGCCTGATGAACAAGCACCGCCTGGAACGCGTGATCGTGGTGAACGACGCCTTCGAGCTGCGCGGCCTGATCACGGTGAAGGATATCCAGAAGGCGACCGAACACCCGAACGCCTGCAAGGACGAGCACGGCAAGCTGCGCGTGGGCGCCGCCGTCGGCGTCGGTCCCGACAATGACGAACGCATCGACCTGCTGGTGAAGGCCGGCGTCGACGTGATCGTCGTCGACACCGCGCACGGCCATTCCAAGGGCGTGCTGGACCGCGTGAAGTGGGTCAAGTCGAACTACCCGCAGGTGGACGTCATCGGCGGCAACATCGCCACCGCGGCCGCTGCGAGGGCATTGATGGAACATGGCGCCGACGGCGTCAAGGTCGGCATCGGGCCGGGCTCCATCTGCACGACCCGTATCGTGGCCGGCGTCGGCGTGCCGCAGATCACCGCGATTTCGAACGTGTCGGCCGCGCTCGAGGGCACCGGCATTCCCTGCATCGCCGACGGCGGCATCCGCTTCTCGGGCGACGTGGCAAAGGCGCTGGCCGCCGGCGCGTCGAGCGTGATGATGGGCAGCATGTTCGCCGGCACCGAAGAGGCGCCGGGCGAGGTGATTCTGTACCAGGGCCGCAGCTACAAGTCCTACCGGGGCATGGGCAGCCTGGGCGCGATGTCGGAAGGGTCCGCCGACCGCTACTTCCAGGATTCGGCGAACAATGCGGACAAACTGGTTCCCGAAGGTATCGAAGGCCGCGTGCCGTACAAAGGCAGCGTGCTGGCGATCATTTACCAGCTGGTCGGCGGCGTGCGCTCCTCGATGGGTTACTGCGGCTGCGCGACCATCGACGAACTGCGCGAGAAGGCTGAATTCGTGGAAATCACTTCGGCGGGCATGCGCGAATCGCATGTGCACGACGTGCAGATCACGAAGGAAGCGCCGAACTACCGTGCGGACTGAGCGCGGCGACCGCATGAACCAGGTGGCGCATCCATGAACGCGGGCAGCGCGGTGCGGGCGGGCAGCCAGGCGATTGCCTTGCAGCCTGAAGCGGACGCGCAGCAGGCCGACCAGCCGATGCTGCGCATTCGCCGCATCGGCAAGACGCTGTTCGATGTCGCCAACTGCGTGATCGTGCTCGGGAATGCACCGGCGCCAGCGGCGGAAGGCGACGGTTCGATGGAGGCGATCGAGACCGCGTTCTGCCACGAGGTGCAAGTGCCGAACGAGGCGTTCGCGGTCACCGACACCAGCCGCTACAAACCGTTCGCGGCGCACCGCCGCGTCGCCGGCAGCCCGTATATCCGCTTCTTCGCGTCGCACCCGGTCTGCAACATGGACAAGTCGGTCGCCGGCCGCATCTGCCTGCTTGACTATGCGCCGCGAGCCGCATTCCGCGAAGGCGAGAAGCAGCTGCTGGCCGACCTCGCCGCGCTGGTCGAGCGCGAGCTCGAACTGCGTTCGCTGTCCGCCTCGCAGCTCGACCTCGAGAAGAAGAACAAGAACCTGCGCCGCAAGTCGCTGATCGATCCGCTGATCGGTACCTGGAACCGGGGTGCGATCATGCGCATCCTGACGATCGAAGCGATCCGTTGCGACAAGGCGGGCGTGCCGCTGTCGCTGATTGTCGCCGACCTGGATTACTTCAAGAAGATCAACGACACCTACGGCCATCCGGCGGGTGACGCGGTGCTGGTGAAAGTCGCCAGCCGGCTGCGCTCCTGCATCCGGCCGCAGGAAGCGCTGGGACGGTACGGCGGCGAGGAATTCCTGATCGTGCTGCCCGGTTCATCGCACAAGACGGCGATGACGGTGGCCGAGCGCATGCGCGCAGCGGTGGCGTCGCAGCCGGAAGTGATCGGCGGCGCGACGCTGCATCTGACGCTCAGCGCCGGCGTCGCGTCGACCGACGTGTTCCCGACCGCGACCACCGAAGAACTGATCAGCCGCGCCGACATGGCGCTTTACGCGGCCAAGGACGCCGGGCGCAACCGCGTCGTCAACGCGACTCCCGATTTATCCTGAAATTTGAAGCACATCCCATGCACTCTAAAATCCTCATTCTCGATTTCGGTTCCCAGGTCACCCAGCTGATCGCCCGCCGCGTGCGCGAGGCAGGCGTCTTCTCCGAGGTCTATCCCTACGATGTCAGCGACGACTTCGTGCGCAATTACGGCGCCGCCGGCATCATTCTGTCGGGCGGGCCGAACTCGGTCACCGAAGGCGACACGCCGCGTGCGCCGAAAGCGGTGTTCGAGGCCGGCGTGCCGGTGCTCGGTATCTGCTACGGCATGCAGACGATGGCCGAGCAGCTCGGCGGCAAGGTCGAGATGGGCAAGGTGCGCGAGTTCGGCTATGCGGAAGTGCGCGCCCGCGGCCATACCGCGCTGCTGAACGGCATTGCAGATTTCGTCACCGCGGAAGGCCACGGCATGCTGAAGGTATGGATGAGCCATGGCGACAAGATCATCGAGATGCCGCCCGGCTTCAAGCTGATGGCATCGACCGACAACTGCCCCATCGCGGCGATGGCCGACGAGGAGCGCAAGCTGTATGCGGTGCAGTTCCACCCGGAAGTCACCCATACCGTGCAGGGCAAGGCTATCCTCGGCCGTTTCGTGCACGAGATCTGCGGCTGCAAGTCGGACTGGAACATGCCCGACTACATCTCCGAAGCGGTCGAGGCGATCCGCAAGCAGGTCGGCAACGAGGAAGTGATCCTCGGCCTGTCGGGCGGCGTCGACAGCAGTGTGGCGGCGGCGCTGATCCACCGCGCGATCGGCGACCAGCTCACCTGCGTGTTCGTCGACCACGGCCTGTTGCGCCTGAACGAAGGCGAGATGGTGATGAACATGTTCGGCAAGAACCTCGGCGTGAAGGTGATCCGCGTGGACGCGACCGAACAGTTCATGGGCAAGCTGGCCGGCGTCACCGACCCGGAGGCAAAGCGCAAGATCATCGGCCGCGAGTTCGTCGAAGTGTTCCAGGCCGAGGCCGGCAAGCTGAAGAATGCGAAGTGGCTGGCGCAGGGCACGATCTACCCGGACGTGATCGAAAGCGCCGGCAAGGGCAAGAAGACCGCGCATACCATCAAGAGCCACCACAACGTCGGCGGCCTGCCGGAGACGCTCAACCTGAAGCTGCTCGAACCGCTGCGCGAACTGTTCAAGGACGAGGTGCGCGAACTTGGCGTGGCGCTCGGCCTGCCGCACGACATGGTGTACCGCCACCCGTTCCCGGGGCCGGGCCTCGGTGTGCGCATTCTGGGCGAAGTGAAGAAGGAATACGCCGACCTGCTGCGCCGCGCGGATGCGATCTTCATCGAGGAATTGCGCGCCGCGACCGACGCCGAAGGCCGTTCCTGGTACGACAAGACCAGCCAGGCGTTCGCGGTCTTCCTGCCGGTCAAGTCGGTGGGCGTGATGGGCGACGGCCGCACCTACGACTATGTGGTGGCGCTGCGCGCGGTGCAGACCCAGGACTTCATGACGGCGCACTGGGCGCACCTGCCGCACGACTTGCTGGGCAAGGTGTCCAACCGCATCATCAACGAAGTGCGCGGGCTGAACCGCGTGGTGTACGACATCTCCGGCAAGCCGCCGGCAACGATCGAGTGGGAATAAGCCCCACCCGACAACGTCTTAACCGCAGTCAGGCAGCCGCATGCCGCAGGCATCGCGGCGTTCCGCCGCGCCTGCGATCCGGAAGCGTAAAGTGACTTACAGCGTCAAAGAGATTTTCTATACCTTGCAGGGCGAGGGCACCCATGCCGGGCGGCCGGCGGTGTTTTGCCGCTTTTCCGGCTGCAACCTCTGGAGCGGGCGCGAAAGCGACCGGGCCGGTGCGGTGTGCCGGTTCTGCGATACCGATTTCGTCGGCACCGACGGCGAACGCGGCGGCAAGTATGCCGGCAGCGACAACCTGGCGGCGGCGATCGACGCCCTGTGGCCGGCCTCTTATGCCGCCAGCAAGTTCGTCGTGTTTACCGGCGGCGAGCCGTTGCTGCAGCTCGACGCGGCGCTGATCGCCGCGATGCATGCGCGCGGCTTCGAGATCGCGATCGAAACCAACGGCACCCTCCCGGTGCCGCAGGGCGTGGACTGGGTGTGCGTCAGCCCGAAAGCCGGCGCGGAGCTGGTTGTCAGGAAGGGCAGCGAGCTGAAGGTCGTGGTCCCGCAGGACAACCAGCGCCTCGAGGAGTACGAGTCGCTGGCGTTCGCGCATTTCTACCTGCAGCCGATGGACGGCCCGGACGCGGCGCGCAACACGCGGCTGGCGATCGACCTGTGCAAGAACAACCCGAAGTGGAAACTGAGCGTGCAGACCCACAAGCTGCTGAACATACCTTAAACACCATGCTGACTATCACCCGCAAGCTTGAATTCGACGCCGGCCATCGCATTCCCGACCACAAGAGCCAGTGCCGCAACCTGCACGGTCATCGCTACACCCTTGAAATCACGCTGGTAGGCGAAGTGATCCGCGAAGAAGGCAGTTCCGACAACGGCATGATCATGGACTTTTCCGATGTCAAGGCGCTGGCGAAGCAGCACCTGGTCGACGTCTGGGACCATGCCTTCATCGCCTATGCGAAAGACACCGTCGTGCGCGAATTCCTCGAGAGCATCCCCGGCCACAAGACGGTGATCATCGACTGCATCCCGACCGTGGAGAATCTCGCGCGCACCGCCTTCGGCATCCTGAAGGCAGCATACCTGGACCGCTACGGCACCGGACTGCGCCTGCACAAGCTGGTGCTGCATGAAACGCCGAACTGCTGGGCCGAGATTACCGATGACTGAGACGCGCGACGCCATCTTCATGCAGCAGGCGCTGTCGCAGGCGCATAACGCGTGGGCGCTGGGCGAGGTGCCGGTCGGCGCCGTCGTGGTGAAGGATGGCGAAGTGGTTGCCACCGGCTTCAACCAGCCGATCGGCACCCACGATCCGACGGCCCATGCGGAAATCATGGCGCTGCGCGCCGCGGCGAACATCCTCGGCAACTACCGGCTGCCCGGTTGCGAGCTGTTCGTCACGCTCGAGCCTTGCGCAATGTGCTCCGGCGCAATGATGCACGCGAGACTGGCGCGTGTGGTCTATGGCGCGCCCGACCCCAAGACCGGCGCCTGCGGTTCGGTCGTCAATCTTTTCGAGCAGGAAAAGCTCAACCACCATACCGAAGTGCTGGGCGGCGTGCTGGCCGACGAATGCTCCACCTTGCTCAAGCGCTTTTTCGCGGAACGCCGGCGCGCCGCGCAAAAGCTGATCGATCAGGCCACCGGCACCACGCGTGACTGAAGACCGCTTAGAGGAAAATTTTCCACCCCAACGTGCGGAAATTACATCCGCATTGTTTTCCTTGCAGTGAAATCCGGTATCAATCGAAGAAATACTATGGGCGGCCAGGCAGGCACGCCGATTGCTGCAGTGCGATAGCCGCGCCGCAGGAATGCAGCTGCAATGCAATGTTGAAAGGGAATAAATTGCCTACCATCGAGGCCAACGGCATCAAGCTGGCATACGACGTACAGGGTGATCCGCAGGGTGAGGCCGTGCTGCTGATCGCGGGACTCGGACTGCAGCTGATTTCCTGGCCGGATGCGTTCTGCAAGGGGCTGGTCGACCAGGGGTTCCGGGTGGTCCGTTTCGACAACCGCGACAGCGGGCTGTCGACGAAGATGGATCAGTTCGGCAAGCCGAACCTGCAGATGGCGTTCTTCAAGTCGCTGTTCCACATGCCGCTGTTTTCCGGCTACACGCTGTACGACATGGCCAGGGACGGCGTCTGCCTGCTCGACGCACTGGGCATCGACAGGGCGCATGTCGTCGGCGCATCGATGGGCGGCATGATCGGCCAGATCATGGCGGGACGCTATCCGGAACGCGTGCTGACGCTGACCTCGATCATGACGACCAGCGGCCGGCCGGGACTGCCGGGTCCGACGATGGCGGCCAGCCAGGCATTGTTTTCGCAGCCGGCGAACCCGCGCGACATCAACAGCGTGATCGATCATTTCGTCCGCCTGTTCAGGGTGATCGGCAGCCCGGGCTATCCGACGCCCGAGGCCGAACTGCGCCGGCGCGTCGCGCAAAGCGTGAGGCGCAACGTATGCCCGCGCGGGACCGCGCGCCAGATCGTCGCGGTGGCATCGTCCGGCGACCAGGGGGCGCTGCTGCGCACGATCAAGGTGCCGACGCTGGTCATCCACGGCACCGATGATCCGCTGGTGCCGGTGGTATGCGGCCGCGACATCGCGCGCCTCGTGAGCGGCGCGGTCCTGCACGAGGTTCCCGGCATGGGTCATGACTTCCCGCCCGCGCTCGACGGGGAACTGTCCGGCCTGATCGCCGCTCACTGCAAGGGCATGCAGGCGCAGCAGGCGCGGCGGGCATCGGCCGGGTAACTCCGCTGCCTCGGCGCGGAACGGAGGACGCAGCCCGTGCGCCACGCTTGATCAACCACTGTCGGGAGAAGAACGTGATTGCACAATTGCTGAATTTCAGGAGAACCGCGGCTGACCTGAAGTCCGTGGAGAATGCAATGCAGGGCGAGGAAGAGCCCCGGGCGCCGGGCTGGTTCCTGCTCGCGCTCGAGGGCCGCGCACCGTGGGAGCTGTGGGCCTCGCTGCTCACCCTGCCGGTGCTGAAGCGCGCGCCGGTGGGCGACGGCCATCCGGTGGTGGTGTTCCCGGGCCTGGCCACGGGCGACATGACCACCCTGGTGCTGCGTAATTTTCTGAAGGATCGCGGCTACGCGACCTTTGCATGGGAGCAGGGCCTGAACCGCGGTCCGCGGCCCGGCGTGATCGAAGCCTGCATGCAGCGCGTGCGGCAGCTGCATCGCGAGCACGGACGCAAGGTGAGCCTGGTCGGATGGAGCCTGGGCGGCATCTATGCGCGCGAAATCGCGAAGGAACTGCCGGATCACGTGCGCACCGTGATCACGCTCGGTACGCCGTTCAGCGGCCATCCTAAGGCGACCAATGCATGGCGCCTGTACGAATTCGCCAGCGGCCAGCGCGTCGAGGACGACCCGCGCCTGACGACGCTGAAGCGCACGCCGCCGGTGCCCACCACCTCGATCCTCAGCCGCACCGACGGCGTGGTCGCCTGGAAGTGCTGCATCGAGCGGGAAACCGAGCGGTCGGAGAATATCGAAGTGCACGCCAGCCATCTCGGCATGGGCATGAATCCGACCGCGCTGTACGCAGTGGCGGACCGGCTTGCCCAGCCCGAGGGGCAGTGGCAGCGCTTCGACCGCAACGGCATCAAGGGCCTGAAGCGGCTGTTGTATCTCGATCCGCATCGCCGGGGCCGTTTCGACGGCTTCTGAGCACCCCGCCCCCATATGCGCCGCCGTCCGCAATTCCCGCGGACGGCGGCTTCGTTTTGACTACAATAGACGTTTCCCGAGCACCGGAAGACCATTGAATGGAAAACAACGTCCAGACCTGCGTGGCGATCGTTGCGCCGAGCGGTTATGCGCCGGACGAAGCCGCCTACGGCCGCGGCCTCGATCGCCTGCGCGCGGCCGGATGCGACATCCGCGAGTACTATGTGCCGTCGCTGAAGCACCAGCGCTTCGGCGGTTGTGACGAGGAACGCGTGAAGCAGCTGCATGCGGCGGCGCGCGATCCGGACGCGCAGATGGTGATGGCGGTGCGCGGCGGATACGGCCTGTCGCGCATCCTGCCGGCGCTGGATCTCGACCTGCTGGCGGCTTGCGGCAAGCTGTTCGTCGGGCACAGCGATTTCACCGCGCTGCACATGGCGCTGCTGGCGCGCGGCGCGGCCAGCTTTGCCGGGCCCATGGTGTGCATCGACTATTCGCGCGACGACCCGAGCGACTTCACGCTGGACCACTTCTGGAGCTGCCTGAAGGGGCCGTCGCATGTGATCGCCTTCGAGACGCCGGGCGGCTGCGCGCTGGAAGCCGAGGGCGTGCTGTGGGGCGGCAACCTGACCATGCTCACCCACCTGATCGGCACGCCATGGATGCCGCGCGTGGACGGCGGCATCCTGTTCCTCGAAGACGTCAACGAGCACCCGTACCGCATCGAACGGATGCTGTTGCAGATGCTGTACGCGGGGCTGCTCGACCAGAAGGCGATCGTGCTCGGCGATTTTTCCGGCGGCCCGCTCACGTCCTACGATAACGGCTACGGCATCGACGCGATGCTGACGTACCTGCGCGAGCGCATCGGCGTGCCGATCCTGGCCGGGCTGCCTTTCGGGCACATCCGCGACAAGGCGACGCTGGCCGTGGGGAGCCGCGCGCGGCTGGTGTGCGACGGCCGGGCGGCGACGCTCGAGATGCGCGGCTATAAGTCGCTAGCGACTTGCTGACGGACCAACCAGGAATTTCGCGCGCAGCGCAAAGCTGTCGCCGTGCGTGAGATAGGCGAGACCGGGCTGGTCCGGCATGTGGAAGGCGTCGATCGGATGCGTGATCGGTTCGATGCAGAAAAAATCGAGATCGGGCGGCCGGTAGAACAGCGTATAGCCGTTACAATCGGGCATCACCATCGTCACCGAAAAGCCGCGGTCCGGATAGTCGACGACCGATTTCCCGTTCCAGCCGGTATAGCAGGCATCGATCATCGGCCCTTCCAGCGGCGCGAAGTTGTTGTAGTCCCAGGTCGGCGGGAAAGCCGTCGCATGCTGCACCGGGATCGGGTCATCGCCCGGCAGCCAGACGCCGGAGGCCTTGAACATCAGCCGCGTGTCGCTGTTGCGCACGAAGTAGGGATGCAATCCCAGTCCGAACGGCAGCGTTTCCGTGCCGAGGTTGGTCACCGTGAGGTCGATCTGCAGGCCGTCCGGCAGCAGCAGAAAGGTTTCCGTGCTGCGATAGTGGTAAGGCGTGGCATCGAAGCCGCGCGACTCCAGCGCCAGCTTGATCCGGTTATCCTCCCGTTCCGCCACGTTCCACATCTGCAGCCAGCCGTTGCCATGGATCGGATAATGCTCTTCCGTGCGGTTGGCGCGGATCTGGTAAAACTTGCCGCCGAATTCGAACCCGCCGCCGGTGATGCGGTTCGACCACGGGACCAGCGGGAAACAAGCCAGCGTATAGCGGTCGCCGCAGACGCCATCCCAGGGGCGGAATACCGGCCCGGGCTTGCCGTCGATCTTCCAGTCCCAGGCGGTGACGCTGCCGCCCATCGTGGGCGCCAGCTGCAACCTCTGCTGGTCGTTTTCCAGGGTAAGGATTTCGGAAGTCATGTGAACGCTCATCCACGGAACAGGTTGGCGGGCAAACCGGCAATGTCGGTTTCCAGCGCAAATAGACCGCCGGCGAGCGGCTCGCGTTCCAATTGCTGCGGCGACAGGCCGTCGGCCGCCGTCGTGATGTAGAGCGTTCTCAGGTCCGGGCCGCCGAAGGCGCAGCTGGTCACCTGGCTGCAAGGCAGCTCGATGGTTTGCAGTATCTTTCCTTGCGGATCGTGCCGCGTGACCATGCTCGCCCCCCAGTGCGCAATCCAGAGGCCGCCGTCGGCATCGGTAGTCATGCCGTCCGGCGAGCCGTCCTCCGGGCTGAACTGCAGGAACAGCCTCTTGTTCGACAGCTCGCCCGACTCCAGGTCGAAGTCGAATGCATACACCCGGCCGTTGACGCTGTCGTTGTGGTACATCGTGCGCCAGTCCGCTGACCAGGCGGGACCATTGGTGACGACGTAGCCGCTGTCCATCTGGCGGCACTGGAGATCCGGGGTCAGCCGGTAGAGCGATCCGCTGGCTTCCTTGCAGGCGAAATCCATGGTGCCGGCCCAGAACCGCCCCTGCCGGTCGCATTTGCCGTCGTTGAAGCGGTTGGAGGGAATGTCCGCCTCGATCCGGGCCAGCTGCGCGATTTCTTCCGTGGCCGGATTGAATCCGGCGAAGCCGTGGCGCCGCGTCATGATCAGGCCGTCGACCGCGGCGCGTTCCGCCACCGCGGACACTTCCTCGTCGAACTGCCAGGTGCGCCGCCCCTGGGCCGGCGAATAACGGTGCAGCCTGTGGCCGAGGATATCGACCCAGTACAGCGCCTGTTCCCGGGCCGACCACAGCGCGCCTTCCCCGAGTCGGGCGCGCGCATCCCATACGCATTCTGGCGCTCTCATGTCTGCCTCCATGTTCAATGCGACTCGCGCGGAACCGGGGCGCCGCTCTTGCCGACCAGGAAATCGAGATCGGCGCCGAGGTGTGCCTGCTGCACGTGGTCGACATACAGCTTCGCATAGCCGCGCGCCGGCATCTCGGGCGGCACCCATTCGGCCCTGCGGCGCGCCAGTTCCTCGTCGCTGACTTCGAGGTGCAGGCTGCGCTCGCCGACGTCGAGCTGGATCATGTCGCCGCTGCGAACCAGCGCCAGCGGTCCGCCGGCCGCCGCCTCGGGAGACGTATGCAGCACCACGGTGCCGTAAGCGGTGCCGCTCATGCGCGCATCCGAGATGCGTACCATGTCGGTGATGCCCTTGCGCAGCACCTTGCTTGGCAAGGGCATGTTGCCGACCTCGGCCATGCCGGGATAGCCGCGCGGCCCGCAATTCTTGAGCACCATCACGCAGTTTTCGTCGATGTCCAGTGCCGGGTCGTCGATGCGTTCGCGGAAATCCTCGATCGATTCGAATACCACGGCGCGGCCGCGATGCTTGAGCAGGTGCGGCGATGCCGCCGAGGGCTTGATCACCGCGCCGTTCGGCGCCAGGTTCCCCTTGAGCACCGCGATGCCCGCCTTCTCCTTGAACGGCTCGTCGATCGTCTTGATCACGTCGCGGTTGTAGCAGGGCGCATCCTCGATGTTCTGGCCAAGGGGCCGGCCGTTGACGGTGAGCGCATTCAGATGCAGATGGTCGCGGATCTCGCGCATGACGGCCGGCACGCCGCCGGCGTAGTAGAAATCTTCCATCAGGTAATGCCCCGACGGCTGCAGGTTGACCAGGCAGGGCATCTGGCTGCCGATGCGGTCCCAGTCCTCTAGCGTCAGCTCGATGCCCATGCGGCCGGCGATCGCCAGCAGGTGGACCACCGCGTTGGTCGAACCGCCGATCGCGGCGTTCACCCGGATTGCGTTCTCGAAAGCTTCACGGGTCAGGATCTTTTCCATTCCGAGGTCTTCCTCGACCATCTGCACGATGCGCCGCCCGCTCATCTGCGCCAGGCGGTTGCGGCGGGTATCGGGGGCCGGGATCGCGGCATTGCCGGGCAGGGACATTCCGAGCGCTTCGACCATGCTGGCCATCGTCGATGCGGTGCCCATCGTCATGCAATGGCCGGAAGAGCGGTTCATGCAGGCTTCCGCGTCGGTGAATTCCTGCTGCGTCATCAGGCCGCCGCGCACCATTTCCGACATCATCCAGACGCCGGTGCCGGAGCCGATGTCCTTGCCGCGGAACTTGCCGTTCAGCATGGCGCCGCCGGAAACGCCGATGGTCGGCAGGCCGCAGCTTGCCGCACCCATCATCAGCGCCGGCGTGGTCTTGTCGCAGCCCATCAGCAGCACGACGCCATCGATCGGATTGCCGCGGATCGACTCTTCCACGTCCATGCTGGCAAGGTTGCGAAACAGCATCGCGGTCGGGCGCAGCTGTGTTTCCCCGAGCGACATTACCGGGAACTCCAGCGGGAATCCTCCTGCCTCAAGTACACCACGTTTGACGAATTCGGCCAGCTCTCGGAAGTGGCTGTTGCAAGGCGTTAATTCGGACCAGGTATTGCAGATGCCGATGACCGGGCGTCCGTCGAAGGCGTCCGGAAGGTAGCCGGGTTTCTGCGTCCAGCTTCGATGCACGAAGCCGTCGCGATCCTGCTTTTCGAACCATGCCTGGCTGCGACGTTTCTTGGGGATGGACATAAGGATTCTCGTGGAAAGTATGTGAACGGCGGGTTGAACCGCGGGCGGGAAGGTTTCGACTCAGCATCAATATTGATTGGTCGTCGATTCGAAAGTTCAGGAGAAAAATCATGTCGGAACAGGGCGGCAACAGCGGGCCAGGACGTTACCCCAGCCTGCAGGGAAAACGCGTATTCGTGACCGGCGGCGGGTCGGGCATCGGCGAGGCGATCGTCGCCGGATTCGCGGAGCAGGGGGCGAAGGTGGCGTTCATCGACATCGCGGTCGATCCCAGCCTCGCGCTATGCGAGAGGCTCGCGCAGCAGGGCCTGGACAAGCCGGTGTTCCGCCGCTGCGACATCCGTGACATTCCGTCCCTGCAAGACACGATCCGCACCCTCGCTGCCAGCGTCGGCGACTTCGACGTCCTGGTCAACAATGCCGGCAATGACCAGCGGCACAAGCCGGAAGAGGTGACGGTCGATTTCTGGAACAACTGCATCGCGATCAACCAGAGGCCGATGTTTTTCGCCGCGCAAGCGGTGATCGACGGCATGAAGCGGCGCGGCGGCGGCGCCATCATCAACCTCGGCTCGATCAGCTGGCATATCGCCAACGGCGGCTATCCCGTCTACACCACGACCAAGTCCGCCGTCAGCGGCCTGACGCGGGGCCTCGCACGCGATCTCGGGCAGTTCAACATCCGCGTCAATACCGTCACGCCCGGCTGGGTGATGACCGAGAAGCAGGTCGCGATGTGGCTCGACGAGGAGGGCGAAAAGCTGATCGACCGCAGCCAGTGCCTGAAAGGCCGCCTGATGCCGGACGATATCGCGCGCATGGTGCTGTTCCTCGCTTCCGACGACGCGAAGATGTGCAGCGCGCAGGAATTCATCGTCGACGGCGGCTGGGCCTGATTTTCTTAGCGACAGGGCGCAACATGACGCAACAAGCCACAACTCTGATGGGCATCGACTGGGGGACCAGCAATCGGCGCGCCTACCTGCTCGACGAACAGGGCGGACTGGTGCGGCAGCATGACGACCATGAAGGCATCCTGCATGTCGCCGGCGACTTCGAAGGCTCGCTGAAGAACCTGCTCGACGCGCTCGAGATCGAGCGCGCGGACATCGTGATGTCGGGCATGGTGGGCAGCCGCAACGGCTGGCGCGAAGCGCCTTACCTGTCCACCGACCGGCCGGTCGCGCAACTGGCGCAGGCGATGACGGAAATCGGGACCTCGATTCCCGGCGTGCGTGTGCGCGTGGTGCCGGGATACCGGTATGTCGACCCGCACGGCCTGCCGGACGTCATGCGCGGCGAGGAAACCCAGGTGTTCGGCGCGCTGGCGCTGGGCGCGCCGGACGGCTGGTTCCTGCTGCCCGGCACGCACAGCAAATGGGTGCGCGTGGAAGCGGGCAGGATCGCCGAGTTCAGCACCTTCATGACGGGCGAGCTGTATGCGCTGATGTCCGAGCACGGCACGCTGTCCAAGGTGATGGGCGCCAGGGAGTCGGTGCCCGAGGCCTTCGCCGCCGGACTGGAAGCGGCGCGCCACGGCGGCTTCACGCATACCGCGTTCTGCTGCCGGGCGCTGGTCGTGGCCGACATGATGCCTGCGGCGCACACCGCATCCTACCTGTCCGGCCTGCTGATCGGCACCGAAATGCACGAGGTCCTGCGCCGCGGCGCCGGTGCCATGACTTCGCCGGTGCAGGTGGTCGGCAGCGCCGCGCTGTCCTCGCGTTACCTGAGCGCGCTCGAGCTGCTCGGCATCCCCGCGCGCGCCTGGCAGCCGGACGGCGTGTATGTCGCCGCGCTGCGCGCGCTGTTCAACCTCCCTGGCTAGAGGCATATCATGGACCTGTTCAAACCTTCCCCTTGCCCATTGGTGGCGATCCTGCGCGGGCTCACGCCATCCGAGGCGCCGGCGGTGGGGCGCATCCTGTTCGATGCCGGCTTTCGCATGCTGGAAGTGCCGCTGAACCGCCCGGGGGCGATCGACGCGATGCATGCCTTGCTGCGCATCGCGCCGGACGACGCACTGGTCGGCGCCGGCACGGTACTCTCGGTGCAGGACGTGGAGACGGTGAAGGACGCCGGCGGCCGTCTCATCGTGTCGCCGCACTACGCGCCGGACGTGATCAGCCACGCGGCGTCGCATGGCATGATCGCGCTGCCGGGCGTGGCGACGCCGACCGAGGCCTTCGGCGCACTCGCCGCCGGGGCGCACGGCCTGAAGCTGTTCCCGGCGGAGATGATCAGCCCGGCCGCGGTGAAGGCGCTGCGGTCGGTGCTGCCGGTCGACACGCCGCTGTTCCCGGTGGGCGGGATCCAGCCGCATAACATGGCCACCTATGTGGCAGCCGGCGCCACCGGCTTCGGCATCGGCGGCGCGCTGTACTTCCCGCGCATCGACGAGGCAGCGCTGAAGCGGGCGGCCGACGCCTTCATGGCCGCGCGGCGCAACCTCTTGCACGAACGATAACTGAGGCCGAATATCGCCGCCATCTGCGTTGGCGGTGCTGCGGACTGGTAAAATAACGGGTTATCCTGAATTTTCCGCAAAAAGGTTTTACCCGTGCTTTCCACCGCAAACATCACGATGCAGTTCGGCCCGAAGCCGCTGTTCGAAAACATCTCCGTCAAATTCGGCGATGGCAACCGCTACGGCCTGATCGGCGCCAACGGCTGCGGCAAGTCCACCTTCATGAAGATCCTCGGCGGCGATCTGGAGCCGAGCTCCGGCACCGTCATGCTCGATCCCAACGAGCGCCTCGGCAAGCTGCGCCAGGACCAGTTCGCGTATGAAGAGATGCGCGTGCTCGACGTGGTCATGATGGGGCACACCGAAATGTGGGCGGCGATGGCGGAACGCGACGCGATCTACGCCAATCCGGACGCGACCGACGAGGACTACATGCGCGCGGCCGACCTGGAAGCGAAGTTCGCCGAATACGACGGCTACACCGCCGAGGCTCGCGCCGGCGAACTGCTGCTGGGCGTGGGCATTCCGCTGGAGCAGCACCAGGGGCCGATGAGCAATATCGCACCCGGCTGGAAGCTGCGCGTGCTGCTGGCGCAGGCGCTGTTCTCCAATCCCGACATCCTGCTGCTGGACGAGCCGACCAACAACCTCGACATCAATACCATCCGCTGGCTGGAGGACGTGCTCAACGAGCGCAACTCCACGATGATCATCATTTCGCACGACCGCCACTTCCTGAACCAGGTCTGCACGCACATGGCCGACATGGATTACGGCACGCTGAAGATCTACCCCGGCAACTACGACGACTACATGCTGGCGTCTTCGCAGGCGCGCGCCCAGGTCCTCGCCGCGAATGCCAAGGCCAAGGAGCGGGTGGCGGAACTGCAGGAATTCGTGCGCCGCTTCTCGGCCAACAAGTCCAAGGCCCGCCAGGCAACCTCGCGCGCGAAGCAGATCGAGAAGATCAAGGTGGAGGACGTCAAGCCGTCCTCCCGGCAGGAACCCTACATCCGCTTCGAAGGCGAGAAGAAGCTGCACCGCCAGGCAGTCGAAGTGGAAGGCCTGTCGAAATCCTACGACCGCACGATCTTCAAGAACTTCAGCATCCTGGTGGAAGCCGGCGAAAAGATCGCGATCATCGGCGCCAACGGCGCGGGCAAGACCACGCTGCTGCGCAGTATCGGCGGCGACTTCTGCAGCATGAAGCCGGACGCGGGCATGTCGAAGTGGGCGGAAAACGCCAGCGTCGGTTACATGCCGCAGGATCCGACCGAGGAATTCGCCATCGACAAGAACCTGACCGACTGGATGGGGCAATGGACGAAGGAGGGCGACGACGACCAGGCGGTGCGCTCCATCCTCGGCCGGCTGCTGTTTTCCGGCGACGACGTGAGGAAATCGGTGAAGGTGCTGTCGGGCGGCGAGAAGGGCCGGATGATGTACGGCAAGCTGATGCTCGGCCGGCACAATGTCCTGCTGATGGACGAGCCGACCAACCACATGGACATGGAGTCGATCGAGTCGCTCAACATCGCGCTCGACAAGTATGCCGGCACGCTGATCTTCGTGTCGCATGACCGCGAGTTCGTGTCGTCGCTGGCCACGCGCATCCTCGAAATCCGGGATGGCGAAATCATCGATTTCCACGGCGGCTACGAGGAATACCTGACCAGCCAGGGCATCGAGTAGCAATGAAAAACGCAGCAGGGCGGACGCTGCTGCGTTGTTCGTTTCGGCGCGGGACTTACCGGGATACCGTTGCGCCTGCCGCCGTGGAATCCGGCGCCGTGCCCGCCTGTTGCAGCAGCTGGTCGAGGCGGCTGCGCAGGCTGCGTGCCACTTCGTTGCCCTTGGCCTTGAGCACCGCTTCGAGGTAGGGGGCGCGCAGTTCGCGCAGGTCGTCGACCGAGGCGGCTTTTTCCACCTTGAGCTGCAACGCATAGCCGCGCAGGCCGATGGTGGTCTTGATCGTTTCGGTGTAGAACTGGTAGATCGCCTGGTACGATGATTGGCCGCTTACCGGCGCAGCTGCCGCGGTGTCGTCCGGCACCGGCGCGGCCGGCTCCGGAAGCGCGACTTCCTGGATGAAGCCGCCGGCCGACAGTTCCGCGAGGTTATCGGCAGTCAGGCCGAGTCCGGACACTTTCTTCAGCAGCTCGTCGGCGCTCTGCTTGCCGTCGATCATGACGAGGAGGCTTCGCAGCCGCGGGCTGACCTTGTACTTGCGCGTGGCGATTTCCTCCCGCCCCTTGTCGGTCTTGTCGAAAATGCGATGCGTCATAGGCGTTGCTTCCCATTCGAAAACGCGCTGCTTACATTTTCCTGCCCTGAGCCGATGTGGTGTTCTCTGGTATCTGTCTCGAGGAGCCCTGCCGGCAGTTTTTGCTTTTATGGCAATACCTGCGATCGCTGTTACGCCGGCTTTTTTGGATTTTCCGTAAGGCAGTATGCTATCGAATTTTCAGAACGTAAATACAAAATCGCTATTAGCAAATGAGAAAAGCGGATAATAGGGCCGGGCCGCGGGTAGGGAAACCGGCGCCATTGTCCCTCCGCGTCGCTTGAAAATTGTCGCCAAACCCCCAGTTCTGCAATATCGGGCATACTCCACTTTTTGCGCTCCGGGCGCCGCGTTTCCGCCAGATTGGCGTTTTTACTACCATGCAGATCCAACCCATCAAGACCGTCGAATTCGAACGCCCGCAAATGGACGCGGGCACCAGCTGCGTTGCGAATGCCTGGGCACGGGTGCCCCTGGCGCCCACCCCCGAGGAAAAACTGGCGCTCAAGGAGCGCATCAAGCGCCTGCTGAAGGAAAAGCAGGCGGTGCTGGTGGCGCACTACTACGTCGACGCCGATCTGCAGGACCTGGCGGAGGAAACCGGCGGCTGCGTTTCCGATTCCCTGGAGATGGCGCGCTTCGGGCGCGATCACCCGGCCAAGACCCTGGTCGTCGCCGGCGTGAAATTCATGGGCGAGACTGCCAAGATCCTCAGCCCGGAAAAAACCATCCTGATGCCCGACCTCGATGCGACCTGCTCGCTCGACCTAGGCTGCCCGGCCGATGAATTCGCGGCATTCTGCGACGCGCATCCGGACCGTACCGTCGTGGTGTACGCCAATACCAGCGCGGCGGTGAAGGCGCGCGCCGACTGGATGGTGACCTCGTCGATCGGGCTGGAGATCGTCGAGCACCTGCATGCGCAGGGCAAGAAGATCCTGTGGGCCCCGGACAAGCACCTCGGCGGCTACATCCAGAAGAAGACCGGGGCCGACATGCTGCTGTGGCAGGGGTCCTGCCTGGTGCACGACGAATTCAAGGGCATCGAGCTGGAACTGCTGCGCCGCGACCATCCCAAGGCCAAGGTGCTGGTGCATCCGGAATCGCCGGAAGCAGTCGTGGCGCAGGCCGACGTGGTCGGCTCCACCTCGCAGCTGATCGCCGCCGCGCGGACGCTCGACGCAGACGAGTTCATCGTCGCCACCGACAACGGCATCCTGCACAAGATGCGCATGGCCGCGCCGGGCAAGCGCTTCATCGACGCGCCGACCGCCGGCAACAGCGCCACCTGCAAGAGCTGCGCGCATTGCCCGTGGATGGCGATGAACGGCCTGCAGAACCTGGCCGAGGTGCTGGAAACCGGCGCCAACGAGATCCATGTCGATCCGGAAGTCGGGCGCAAGGCCTGGGTCTGCATCGACCGCATGCTGGCGTTCGCCGCCGCGCGCAAGGCAAATGTGCGGCCGGGGGGCGACCTGGCCAAAGAACAAAAACTGTTTGCAGGAATCGGACCCGCATGAGCACCTTACAGAACCCGTTTGCCCCCTTCGACCCGGCGCTGGCCGCCGCCTTCGAGGAAAACATCCGCGCCGCGCTGGCCGAAGACGTCGGCAGCGGCGATCTCACCGGTCTGCTGGTGCCGGAAAACGATTGGGTCAAGGCGCGGGTGATCGTGCGCGAGGCGGCGGTACTGTGCGGCGCGCCGTGGTTCGAAGGCGTGATGAAGCAGCTCGATCCGCGCATCCGCATCGAGTGGCGCTTCGCGGAAGGCGCGTCGATGAGCGCCGACAGCGAAGTCTGCGGAATCGAGGCGCCGGCGCGCGCGCTGCTTACGGCGGAACGCACCGCGCTCAATTTCCTGCAACTGCTGTCCGGTGTGGCGACAGTGACCCGTCAGTATGCGGACGTGGTGCGCGGCACCCGCGCGTCGGTGCTCGATACCCGCAAGACGCTGCCCGGCCTGCGCCTGGCCCAGAAATACGCGGTACGCGTGGGCGGCGGCAAGAACCAGCGGCTGGCGCTGTACGACGGCATCCTGATCAAGGAAAACCACATTGCCGCGGCCGGCGGCATCACCGCCGCGCTGCGCACCGCGCAGGCGCTCAAGGCCGGCGTATCGATCCAGGTCGAAGTGGAAAGCATCGCGGAGCTGGTGGAGGCGCTGGCGGCGGACGCGAAGTCCATCCTGCTCGACAATTTCACGCCCGAGATGATGCGCGAAGCGGTGACCATCAACGACGGCCGCGCGCTGCTCGAGGCTTCCGGCGGCGTGAACATGACGACGGTGCGCGCGATCGCGGAAACCGGCGTCGACCGCATTTCGATCGGCAGCCTGACCAAGGACGTGCGGGCGACCGACTATTCGCTGCGCATCGTCGGCTGAATACCGCGTTTCGCGGCGGCAGGCGCCGCCGGGGGCGTAGTAGGGTGGGGGGCGCCGAGGTAGAGTGCAGCGAAACCGGCCATCCCCGTGTCTCGAGCACTCGGTGGATTTCGCTTCGCTCTACCTCGGCGACCCCACCCACCCTACAAATTCGGGGCGGAGCAGACCGTCCAGACAAATGTAAAGGACCGTAGGGCGGGTTGAGCGCCAGCGAAACCCGCCACGCGCTCTGCGGACGGTTGCCGGCGGGTCTCGCCACGATTTGCCCACCCTGCGTTATTTTGCAGGCACGCGGGCGCCTTAGCGCTGCGGCGGCGACAATACCGTCGGCAGCGCCTTGGGCAGGGTTTCAGGGAAATCCTGGCTGAAGTGCAGCCCGCGGCTTTCGCGGCGCGACAGCGCGCTTTCCACGATCATCGACGCGACGTCGACCAGGTTGCGCAGTTCCAGCAAGTCGCGCGTGATGCGGAAATGCGAATAGTATTCGTAAATCTCCTCGCGCAGCAGGCCGATCCGGTGCTGCGCCCGCTCCAGGCGCTTGGTGGTGCGCACGATGCCCACGTAATTCCACATGAAGCGCCGCAGCTCGTCCCAGTTGTGCGCGATCACCACTTCCTCGTCGGCATCCGTGACGCGGCTTTCATCCCAGGCGGGCAGGGGGATAGGCTGCGGCTTCGGCTGCAGTTCGATGTGTTTCGCCGCGGCGCGGCCGAGCACCAGGCATTCGAGCAGCGAGTTGCTGGCCAGGCGATTGGCGCCGTGCAGGCCGGTATAGGCGGTTTCCCCGACCGCGTACAAGCCCGGCAGGTCGGTGCGTCCCGCCATGTCGGTAACCACGCCGCCGCAGGTGTAATGCGCGGCCGGCACCACCGGGATCGGCTGGCGCGTGATGTCGATGCCGAGCTCCAGGCAGCGCGAATAGATGGTCGGGAAGTGCTCCTTCAGGAATTCCGGCGGCTGGTGGCTGATGTCCAGGTCCACATAATCCAGGCCGCGCTTCTTCATTTCGAAGTCGATCGCCCGCGCGACCACGTCGCGCGGCGCCAGTTCGGCGCGCTCGTCGTGCGCCGGCATGAAGCGCTTGCCGGCGGCCGCGCCGGCTTCCGCCGGCAGCTTGAGCACGCCGCCTTCGCCGCGCACCGCTTCGCTGATCAGGAAGGATTTCGCGTACGGATGGTACAGGCAGGTCGGATGGAACTGGACGAATTCCATGTTGGCCACGCGGCATCCGGCGCGCCATGCCATGGCGATGCCGTCGCCGGTCGCGGTGTCCGGGTTCGTCGTGTACAGGTAGACCTTGCCGGCGCCGCCGGTGGCCAGCACCGTGTGATCGGCCGCCAGCGTCATCACCTCGCCGCTGTGGACGTCCTGTACGTAAAGTCCCGCGCAGTAAGGCGAGCCGGCGTGCGGATCGACCTTGTCGGAGCGGATCACGTCGATCGCGAAGTGATGCTCCAGCACCGTGATGTTCGGATGGGCGCGCGCCTTCTGCTCCAGCGTGACCTGCACCGCGTGGCCGGTGGCGTCGGCGGCGTGGATGATGCGGCGCTGGCTGTGGCCGCCTTCCCGCGTCAGGTGGTAGCCGAGTTCGGCAGCCGGATCGCGGGTGAAGGGCACGCCTTGCTCGATCAGCCACTCGATCGCCGCGCGGCTGTTTTCGACGATCGTGCGGGTGGCGCCTTCGTCGCACAGGCCGGCGCCGGCGACCAGCGTGTCGGCAATGTGCTGCTCATGGCTGTCGTTGGAATCCAGCACGGCGGCAATGCCGCCTTGCGCCCAGTTGCTTGCGCCGTCGAGCAGGCTGCGCTTGGAAACCACGACGACTTTGCGCGTCTGCGCGAGGTGCAGGGCGACCGACAGACCGGCCAGGCCGCTGCCGACGATGGCGACATCAAATTTCATAAGATAGGAATTCGACTGCGTTGTCATTACACGAAGCGACATCTTATCACCTGGCAATCCTGTCCAATGGTTGTTTGGCGGGCAGCGACGGGAAATCCCTGCTGGCGTCCCGGAAAGCGTTCGCCGCCGCTGTGGTAACCTCAACAAGTTTTCGCCTCCGGACTTCTTCACCGTATGACTGGGATATTGAAAAAAGTTGCCCTGCTTGTTGCCGTTCTGGTGCTGGCAGCGATCGCGGCGGCGCTCTGGTACCGCGCTGCAAGCCAGCCGCAGATTGACGGAAAGATCACCCTGAAGGGGCTTGGCGGCCCGGTCGACATCGTGCGCGACGCCGAGGGCATCCCGCATATTTATGCCAGGTCCACCGACGACGCCTATTTCGCGCTCGGCTTCGTGCACGCGCAGGACCGCCTGTGGCAGCTCGAGCTGAACCGGCGCATCCCGGCCGGCCGGATGGCGGAAATCCTCGGCCCGAATGCGCTCGATGCCGACCGTTTCCTGCGCACCCTCGGCGTGCGGCGCAATGCAGAACGCATCCTCGCCGCGCTCGCTCCGGAAACCCGTGCCGCCCTCGATGCCTATGCGCGCGGCGTGAATGCCTGGCTCGACAATCGCAGCGGGCCGCTGCCGCCGGAATTCCTGCTGACCGGCGCACCGGCGCCTGCGCCCTGGCAACCGGTCGATTCGATCGGCTGGCAAACCATGATGGCCTGGGACCTCGGCGCGAACTGGACACAGGAAATGCTGCGCATGCGGCTGGCGCAGCGCCTGTCGCTGGCGCAGATCGGCGAGTTCCTCGCGCCATATCCCGGCGAGCAGGCGCTGCCGACGCAGGACTTTACGACGCTGTACCGGGAACTCTCGGGCACCGCCCGGCAGCTGGGCAGGGTGGCGGCGATTGCGCCGCCTTCGTATGTGGATGGCATGGGATCGAACAACTGGGTGGTGTCGGGCGCGCTGTCGGAGACCGGCAAGCCGCTGCTGGCCAACGATCCGCATCTCGGCCTGGCGGCGCCTGCACTGTGGTACTTCGCGCACCTGTCGGCGCCCGGCCTGAACGTGATCGGCGCGACGCTGCCCGGCCTTCCGTCGGTTGTGCTCGGCCGCAACGACCGCATCGCCTGGGGTTTCACCAATACCGCGCCGGACGTGCAGGACCTGTACATCGAGCGCCTTCACCCGGAAGACAAGCGGCGCTACCAGACGCCGGACGGCTGGGCGGAATTCACGGTGCGCAACGAAACCATCAAGGTCAAGGGGCAGCCCGACGTCACCATCGAAGTGCGCGAGACGCGGCACGGGCCGGTGATCACCGGGGCGCTGCCGATCGTGGAAAAGGCGGCGCTGGACGCAAACCGATATGTGGTGGCCTTCGCCTGGACCGCACTGCGGCCGGACGACCTGACGCTGCAGGCCGGCATGCGGTTCAACGGCGCGCAGAACTGGCAGCAGTTTCTCGACGCCGCGCGGGACTTCGGCTCGCCGCAGCAGAGCATCGTGTATGCGGATGTCGACGGCAACATCGGGTTTGTCGCACCGGGCCGCGTCCCGGTGCGCAAGCCGGAAAACGACCTGAAGGGACTGGCGCCGGCGCCGGGCTGGGATGCGCGCTACGACTGGGCCGGCTTCATCCCGTTCGAGCAGCTGCCGCAGAAGTACAATCCGGCATCGCAGCGGATCATGACGGCGAACCACAAGATCGTCGAGGCGGATTATCCGCATTTCCTTACCAGCGAGTGGACCCTGCCGTACCGCGCGCGGCGCATCGATGCGTTGCTGGATGCGAAGCCGAAGCACGACCTCGCCAGCTTCGCGGCGATCCAGAAAGACCATGTGTCGCTTGCCGCGCAGGAAATCCTGCCGGTGCTGCGCAAGGCTGTGCCGCGCTCGGAGCGGGCGAAGGCGGCGCTGGCGATGCTCGCCGGCTGGAACGGCGAGATGGAGATGCAGCGCGCGGAGCCGCTGATCTACAACGCCTGGATGCGTATGGCCGCGCGCCAGATCTTCACCGATGAGCTCGGCGAGGCGCTGATGAAGGATTACTGGGAACAGCGCAATACCCACCTGTCCACCGTCAACGTACTGATGAACCGGGACGGGCAGGGCAGGTGGTGCGCCGACGCGACTGTGCAGGTCAAGGGCAGGAAGCAGACCTGCGAAGAGGTGCTGTCGGCGTCGCTCGAGGCGGCGCTGGCCGATCTCGAGCAGCGCTACGGCGCCGACATGTCGGCCTGGCGCTGGGGCGAGGCGCACTTCGCGCGCTCGGAGCACCGGCCGTTCGCGAAGGTGGATGCGCTGGCCAGAGTGTTCGATATCCGCGTGCCGTCGCCCGGCGACACCTTCACCGTCAACGTCGGCCGCCATAACCTGCGCGACGAGGCGATGCCGTTCGCGAACCGGCATGCGGCCAGCCTGCGCGCGCTGTACGACCTGGCCAACCTGGAGAATTCGCGCTTCATCCATTCGACCGGACAGTCCGGCAACGTGCTGTCGCCGCTGTACCGCAGTTTCAGCCGGCGCTGGGCGGAGGTCGACTACGTGCCGATGAAGACCAGGCGCGAGGACGTGGAACAAGGCCGGCTCGGCATGCTGACGCTGGCGCCTTGACGGCAGGGATACGAATGATGATGGAAGCCGCAACCTTTCCCGCGCAGGCCCCGGCCGCGGCCGGCCGCATTCCCGGGAACAAGGGGATCTGGGTGGGCATCACCTGCGAATTCGTCGAGTTCGCGCTGATGTTCGTCGTGTACTTCGTCGCCCGCTACAACTATCCCGATGCCTTCCGCAGCGGCCCGGAACAGATCTGGACCACCGGCGGCGCGATCAACACCGTGCTGATGGTGACCAGCAGTTTTTTCATCGCCTGCGCGGTGGCGTCGATGAAGCAGGGGAATCCGCAACGGTCGCGCTTATGGATGGTGGCGGCGATCGTCACCGCGCTCGGCTACCCGGTGGTCAAGCTGCTGGAGATCGACTGGAACCTGGCGCACGGCATCGACGGCCGCGCGGGCATCTTCTACACCGTCTACTATTACCTGACCTTCAACCACATGGTCCATGCCTGCTGGGGCATCCTCGGCATGGGCTGGGTGCTGGCGCGCATGTCGATGAACGCCTATACGCCGGAGCAGCATGACGGCCTCGAGGCGATGGCCAGCTACTGGCATGCGACCGACATCATCTGGCTCGCGATTTTTCCGCTTTTTTATGTCCTGGCCTGAATCATGAAGACCGCCGCCGAAAAAAAACCGCTGCACCTGCAGGCCTGGGCGGTGCTGCTGGCGCTCACCGGCATCAGCCTGCTGCTTGGTGCGTCCTTTGGCCACGCGCGCTGGATGCCGCTGCTGGTCGCGGCGCTCATCTGGGTGAAAGGGATGGTGGTGGCGCGCGTGTTTCTCGAGTCGCGCGACATCCATCCCTTCATCGGCTGGCTGCTGCGGATTTTCATCGCCTTCGCGCCGCTGGCGCTGCTGCTGAGCGCGGCCCTGGACCGGTGACGCCGGTCGCCGGGCGCGCGGCTCAGCTGACCGGCGGGGGACCGCGGCGCGCCTGGTTGTCCTGGCCCGCGGCGGAGGGCACGATATCCGGATCGAGGCCGACGACCGCCAGTGCCGTGGCGGCCGGTCCGTGCAGCACCTCGCCCTCGGTATCGAAGCGGGAGCCATGGCAGGGGCAATCCCAGGATCGTTCCGCGGAATTCCAGTGGACCACG